>Ga0247840_10000202_pt1 | contig 120668 bp, 99 predicted proteins | sample LaCruzMarch2015__FD_192404 | JGI IMG/M metagenome (GOLD analysis project Ga0247840, IMG submission 192404) | Freshwater microbial communities from meromictic Lake La Cruz, Castile-La Mancha, Spain - LaCruzMarch2015_17m | ecosystem: Environmental > Aquatic > Freshwater > Lake | place: Spain... | reverse complement strand
TTAGCTTGTGAAGTATAAGTACCACCATCAAGCGTAAGTATATCGCCTATAACATAACCGGTTCCACCAACTCCAACAGTAGCTGTAGGAAGTGAATTTCTGAAATTACCTGCACCTGAAATAGTTTGTGCATTGCCTGAAGCTGCCACAGAACCTGTAGCCCAGCTTGCCATATACATTGTACCTGTATAAGTATAAGTAGCTCCGCTATTTACGGTTACATTTCCTGAATAATAACCAGTGCCACTTGCTCTGTATTCTGCATAATTATTTACAGTTAGATTTCCTAAAATTCCATGAGTTGAATTCATAATAAGAATTCTTGGCATAGCTGCTGAACCATTTACAATAATGTTTCCTGCATTAAGATAGGTTGAAGAACCATATAAATATACATAAAAACCATTGATAGCTTTATCTGTAGAAACACCATCTCCAAATATAATGGTATGTCCTAATCCACAATTTGTGAGTGTACTTATATATCCATACAATGCATAACTGCTAGTAGAGCCAACATGAGGATCAACAATAGTTAAATTGCCGCCTGTTAAAAACAAGGTTGTTGGTGTTCCACTGTATAAATTAACAATATGAGTACCGGAAGCCACAGAATTAGCAGCAACACCAGCAGCATTACCATCCACATTAATATTACCACCCGATTGGGTAAAAATATTACCTACAGAAGATAAATTGTAGAAGTTACCATTGATATTTAAAGTACCGGATGATACTGTTAAACTACCGTTATTGGTAAAAGTTCTGTTTCCACCACCAGCAGGTCCTAATGTTATAGTACCACCAGTAATATTAATTTGTCCACCAGCACTATTAATAAGCCCTGCTGCAGGTGCTCCAACAATGGTAAGTGTTCCAGCTGATGCTGTTAAATTACCACCAGAATTAACAAGAACTGCATAAGCAGTTTGTGCATCGCTTACGGTAATGGTATCTGTATTTAAAATAACAACTGCATCGGTTGAAGTAGGAACTACTCCGCCAGCCCAACTTGCTGGGGCATTCCAATCTCCGTTTTGTGCAGAATATATAACATTCGACATATTGGTATCAGCCGCACCCAAATAAAATGGATTTGCTAAATCTGCAACGGTTAAAAGAGATCTGTTGGCTTGTGGATCGGTATTGCTACCTGTTCCTGCAAGATGTTTACCCACAGCCGAAGCAGCTTGCACTAAACGTACATTGGCGTAAGTTGTTGTAGCCAATGTACCGGTTCCCTGAACTCTCATGGTTATAGTTCCAGAAGCAACTATTCCATTAGGTGTTAGAGTCCATGAAGAATTGGTACGACGGTTAATAACATAAGCTGGTACAGTATCAGCTATTGTTAAACCGGTAGTTAAACCAGTAGCATTCGCAACTGCACAAGTAATACTTCCACCGGTAGTTAATGCTGTAGCTGTAGAAAACGCAAGTTTAACCTCACGATTTGCTACATAACCACCCAAACTAACTGCCATAGGAAAATATCCAATACTTGTTCCTACAGTTGTAGGTAAACCTGCCTTTGGAAACCAACGTGTAAATGTTCCTCCTGAAGTAACCAATGAACCGGCAGTATATGTTAAAAGACCTATATTGACAGCATTTTTACCAAGATTTAAATTATTTGCACCTATAAAGATATTACCAGCAGACATGGTTAGTACACTGTCTATCTGGAATGAACGATCAATCGTTAATCCGTTGGTATTTGAATTAAAAAGTGAATAAACGGTCAAAGGATTTCCTGCAGGCATTTCATTGTAAAGACCAGTAGTTAGCCCAACATTTGCTACTGAATAAAGATACTCAGGATATCCTGGTGTATAATTAATAGTAGGAAGTGCTGTAAACGAACCGGGTGCTACTGTAGAAGTACCTCCAATTTGAATTTTAGGTCTTACTGTTGCACTACCTATCGTAAGATTGGTTGGGTCTAATGAACCTGTAAAAAGATTTACTCTGTCGAAAGTCAATGCATTGGATATGCTTACACCTGTTCCGGAATTGACAATTGAAAGAGCAGCAAGGTTAGTAAAATTACCTGATCCGGAAATAGTTTGAGTTCCAGTAGTTCCACTCATCTGAAGCGTACCAATGTGTTGTGTGCCGCCTGATTCGCATCCGGCTAAGGTACCTGAGTTAATCACATTGTTTGCAACAACCATAGAATAGCCTGTTGTACTATTTCCTAAGAACAAATATCCGTTGGCTAGAATCGTTAAATTATTTGCAACAAAAGTATTGCCAACTAATCTTGCTTGACGTGAAGCTACAGAACCTGTATTGATTTCAAGATTCCAAACAGACATTGTACCTGTAAGACCAAAACCACTGGTAGCTGCAGTAGCACCACCTGTTGAAGTTGAAATTCCATTACCTATTTTCAAAGTTCCGCCGGTAATAGCCTTTGCACCTCCCGATGTTGCAGACCATGCAGTTCCTGCAGTTGCATTGTGTGGATCAACAATCGTAATATTTCCACCACTCCAGTTAACAGTTGTGCTTGCTCCTATTGAGAAAAGAGTAGTTGAAGAAGCTAAATATGTTGTTCCTGATTGAGGATCAACATTAATATCACCAGCTGTCATATTAAATACAGTATTAGCACTTGATGGAAAAGCAATGGCTCCATATATATTTAATGTACCACCATTCATGGTAAGAATACCACTTCCTGATGTAAAAGTTAAAGTGTTATTTCCACTTCCATACCCAAATGTACCATTATCAATCAATAATTCACCAGTAACAGTAGGTGACCCAGCACCAGTAGCGGTTCCAACCCCCACAGCAGTCATTGAAGCTGAAGCATTGTTCAACCACAATCTTGCATTAGCAGCACATATTGTTTGAGTACCAAACCAAGGTGTTAATGTTGAAGCTGATGACATTTTGAAACTCCCTGCGGTTAAGGTTAATCTTGTTGCAGCAGCAGCAGGTGCATTCATGGTAATAGGTACGGTAACATCTAAAATAGATGTTTTATTGATACCTTTATTTAATACAATCGCATAAAAATCAAAAGTAGCCCCGCTTCCTGACAAGGAAGAATTTGAACTTCCGTAGAAATTTACGGTAGCAAAAGAAGTACCAATATTCATATCAAAAATACCATTATTGGTAATATTACTTGTATTGGCTACAGAAGCAGAAGTACCTCCAACATTTAATATTTTTGTACCTGTTCCGGTTCCTGCATTAAAATTAGCATTGGCAGCTATGGTGACATCGCCATTAACGGTTAAAGTTGCAGCAGTAGCTCCACCTATATAAGTAAGAACACCACTTGCTCCTTGCCCAACTGTTAAACTGTAACATGTAGCCGATGTGTTATCTATAGTATCTATGGCTCCATCCGCAATGGTTACATTATCGTAAGCAGTAGGAACAACCCCACCTACCCAAGTATTAGGATCGCTCCATTTACCACCGGTAGCAGTAGAAACAATATTTCCAGCAGGGCTGGTTGCTTGATTGCCTGTTAAATAAGGAGATTCAGCATCTAAAACAGCAGCTATTCTATAATAATAGGTAACGCCTGGTAATAAACCAGTTTGAGCCTGAGAATAAGTATTACCAATAGAAGCCGTTGAAGTTGAGGTTATATCTGTACCTTGTTGAGTAAAAGTAACATTGTCAGTTGAGCGATATACTCTAAATTTTGTTTCATTCATTGAGTTATCAGTCCAGCCAATGGTCATTCCTGTTTGAGTAACCATAGTTGGAGTAAATGTAATAGGAGCCGCGTCTGCAGCAACAGCAACATCAAGAGAAATATCATCAATAGAAAAATACCATGGTGAAATAGTAATCGCACCTAAAATTCCAATATAATAAGTACCTGATGAAGCAGGTGTAAATATGCCAGTTAATTGTTGATAAGTGGCATTACAACCAGTAGCAGCTAAAATGGTATTGGTCATACCAGCCGCAGTAGCTGTGGTTCCGTACGCTAATTTAATTGTTGCATTAGATAAAGTTGAACCATCTTGTCTTGCCCACATAGAAAGCTTATAGGCTACACCACCAGTAAGGGTTGCACTTTTATACAACCAGCGTGTGTTTCCATAGATTAAGCATGCATTCCAAGACCCTGTACGTGGTGTGCGGTTATAGGAAGTTAATGAAGTATTTGCATTCCAAGTACCAGAGCCTGTAACAGATTCTTGTGTCCAACCTGAAATAGCAGTTTGATCTGTGTTACCTGTTTCAAACCCTTCGAAGAAGATGTTTTGCGTCCAGCCTACGAAACTGAAGACCATCGCGATTAATAAAAATAATAATTTTTTCATAAGAGATAAAAATTTAATTAATAAATATTGATTTAAAATTGTTTTTGTGCTTAATTTACGTTATAAAAAAAACCATAAGCCTCATCACCCTAAGGCGAGGCTTTATTTAAATTACTCATAATAAAGTGTTTATGTTAATACTATGTTGATTTAGTTTGTATTTATTTATGAACTTGTAAAATTAGCATAAATTTTGGTTGATTTGTTGTTTTTTAAAGAAAAAATAATACATAATGCTTATTAATAATCATTCTAAATTATAATATTTGATTTTCTGATATTTACAAATTTTATAGAAATTAAATTTTATAGAATAAAAAAATTATACTTTTAATAAATAACAGGAAATTGTTGATAAGTTTCTAATTTTTGTTATAAAATAGAACTAAGAAAAAAGGATAATTTATTGTTAGATGTAAATGAAGTAATAATCAATTTGATTTATGCTATTGGAACGCGGATGACGCAGATCCCATAGGGAAACAAAGATAAAAACAGATTAAAATAAAAGCAAATCAACTCATTTTTGAAAATCCGTGAAAATCCGCGTTTACGGAATGTATCCGTTGAATCAGCGTTCTAATGTTTTTACACATTAATTACCGAAACTAAAAATATGCTTATAAACTATTTACTACTTATATGGAAATAAGAAAAAAGGATAATTTATTGTTAGATGTAAATGAAGTAATAATCAATTTGATTTATGCTATTGGAACGCGGATGACGCAGACCCCTTTGGGAAACACAGATAAAAACAAATTAAAATAAATGTAAAGCAACTCATTTTTGAAATTCAGTGAAAATCTGCGTTTACGGAACGTATCCGTTGAATCAGCGTTCTAATGTTTTTATTCATTAATTACCGAAACTAAAAATATGCGTATATACTATTTACTACTTAAATGGAACTAAGAAAAAAGAATAATTTATTGTTACATTTAAACTGAAGTATTAATCAATTTGATTTATGCTATTGGAACGCTGATGACGCAGATCCCATAGGGAAATACAGATAAAAACAGATTAAAATAAAAGTAAATCAACTCATTTTTGAATATCCTTGAAAATCCGCGTTTACGCAACGTATCCGTTGAATCAGCGTTCTAATGTTTTTATACATTAATTAACGAAACTAAAAATATGCGTATATACTTTTTAGTACTTAAATGGAACTAAGAAAAAAGGATAATTTATTGTTACATTTAAGCTGAAGTATTAATCAATTTGATTTATGCTATTGGAACGCGGATGACGCAGATCCCATAGGGAAATACAGATAAAAACAGATTAAAATAAAAGTAAATCAACTCATTTTTGAAAATCCTTGAAAATCCGCGTTTACGGAACGTATCCGTTGAATCAGCGTTCTAAAAAAATGAAAAAAAAATTTATTTTAAATGGGTTTTAGAAAAAATTAAATAAATAAAGCAAAGAAAAAGACAAATAATTTATTATTTTTGCATTCGTTTTAGCCTTGTTGGTGCATAGTTTCTTATGTAACTGACAGGGCGAAGCTGTGTATTTACAACACCAAATCCAATTCTAAGCTGTTGAATTTCAATAGCTGTTTTTTGATATTTAGGATTATTGTTTTTGAAAAAAACAAATAATTCAGCTCAATTTAGGGTGATATGAGAAGTGAAAAAAGTTCATTGCAATACATTGAACGAATGCCTTCAATTCTTTATAACTTTATATCTTTACGAGCTTTATAAACGTTACACATTCTAAATGCTATTAATAAAAGAATCGAAAACACTAACAAGTCTTTGGGAAAATAAAAAAACTGATTTTTCTGAAATGATGAAGATAGTTGTTGATATAGATAAAGAAATCATAGCCATTGATGCAGAAATGCATTCCGATCTTGAGAATTTTCTATTGATAAATAATTCAGAACAACAAAACTTATGGGGTGCTAATATTTACCCTTTTAAAAATGATGATGATTTTCTTGAATATACTTCATTTATTAATATTCGTCCTTCACAAGACAATAGAAGCATGGAAGTGAAAAATCCAATTATTCGTGAAAAAATAAAAAAATTAGTAAATCGTCTGATAATCCGCTAATATAAATGTACACCCTTCTATATCACAAATCTTTTACTATTGAAAAATGGAGTATGTATCCAAAAATGCAACAAATTTTAATGATTTCAAATGAATTAAACAGGGCAAAAAACTGGATTCTTAAAAACCAAAACCTCGAAACAAACTTAGCTTATGAACGTGCATTTGAATTAATTGATTTATCAGTGGCAGATATTAAATGGCAGAATGCTACTAAAGAATTATTACGATTAAAAGAAACTTTAGGAGAACTCTACAGCCAGGAAGATAAAGATTTGAAAAAAAACAATTTATGCCTGCAATTATTGTTAACTTTTACACCAGAATCTTATAATTTATTGATTGACTAAAAATCAATACACATTTCAGTAATAAATAAAAAAAATTACCCCCAACTTACTTTCTACTTTAAGAACTTTACAAACTTTATAACTCAATATTATTCATTTAAAACTAATCCATTATGCATTTCGATTATTTAATTATTGGTGGAGGAATTATTGGTTTATCCATTGCGAGAGATTTGGCAAACAGATTTCCCGATGCAAAAATTGCATTACTTGAAAAAGAAGCAGATGTTGCTTATCACAGCAGTGGAAGAAATAGTGGCGTTTTGCATGCTGGGTTTTATTATACTGCAGATTCGTTAAAAGCAAAATTTACACGTGATGGCAACAAACAAATGAGAGAATATTGTTATGCCAATAAGCTAAGAATAAACGAATGTAAAAAAGTTGTTGTAGCCAAAGACGAAAGCGAACTTCCATCATTGTTTGAATTAGACAAAAGAGGGAAAGCTAACGGTGTGGATGTTACTATTATTGATGAAAAAGAATTATTTGAAATTGACCCTAATGTAAAAACCTTTAAACATGCTTTGTATTCTCCCAGCACAGCCACCGTTGATCCTGTTGAAGTAAATCAGGCAGTTAAAAATGAACTGAAACAAAAAGGTGTTGAATTATTTTTTGGAGAAGCTTACGCTGCGAGAATTGTAGGAAATAAAATAAAAACTTCAAAAGGAAATATATATTCAGCCACTAAATTAATAAATGCAGCTGGATTGTATGCCGATAAAGTTGCCAAAGATTTTGGCTATTCAAAAAAATACACCATCATACCGTTTAAAGGTGTTTATTTAAAATACCATGGACACGACAAACCTGTTTCGGTAAACGTTTATCCAGTACCTAATTTAAAAAATCCTTTTTTAGGTGTGCATTTCACTGTAACAGTTGATGGTACAGTAAAAATAGGTCCTACATCTATGCCTGCTTTTTGGAGAGAAAACTACAAAGGCTTCGACCAATTTAGTGCAAGCGAAACTATAAATATTTTATCATGGGAAGCCCGACTCTTTTTGAGCAATGCATTTGGGTTTAGAAATCTTGCTATAGATGAGATAAAGAAATACAATATGAAATATTTTGCAGGTTTAGCCGAAAATCTTGTTAAAAACTTAGATGTTAAAGGTTTTAACGAATGGGGAAAACCGGGTATTCGTGCACAATTACTCAATATGCAAACCAAAGAACTGGTGATGGATTTTGTAGTTGAAGGCGATAAAGATTGTATCCATGTATTGAATGCAGTTTCACCTGCATTTACTTGTAGTTTTCCATTTGCAAAATGGGTAGTGGATAATTATGTAATTTAAACCAAATTTATCTAAGTACTAAGAATCAATTATTGTCTTATTTAAAATATAGCATTAATTTTTCTAATGTGTTTTTCATGAACGCGGATGACGCAGATCCCTTGAGGAAATGCTAATAAAACGGATTATTAATATATAAAAATAAAAACATTCTGAATGATTCACGAAAATCTGCGTTTACGGAACGTATCCGTTTAATCAGCGTTCTAATATTTTTATTCATAAATCAACGAAACTAAAATACGCATTTATACTGTTTACTACTTATATAAAATTTTAGATAGCAAATTATATATTATTAACTAAGTGATTTTTTGTTTAAAAACCAATAAACCCCCTGTTAATATAAGCATTCAAATATATTTTTAATAATCAGACTATAAAAACTTATTTAAAGCAGATTTGTTGTATCAATTCTAATTAAAAATATACCTTTTTTCAAATAAATGAAACCTCAAATAATATTCAAATTTTTTATTATTTTTCTGTTTTTTATAAGCATAACTGCTCATGCACAGTATGTTCAAAAACGAGCAGGCGTATGCTTTAGAGAGGACGATAACCATCCAAAAGAGGAATTTCGTCAATATGCGGCAGTATTTGACAAATACGGATTTAAATTCTGTTATGCGTTGAATCTTGGTCTGGTTAATCCAACAGATACTGGTTTTATTAACACCATTGATACTTTGATAGCTCATGGGCATGAAATGATGGATCATACGCCTAACCATAATACTAAATATTTTACTGTGAGAAGCCTTGCTGATACTGTTCTTTATTCAATGAGTCCGGGGGTAGATCATATTAATCAAAAAACGATTTATTTAAAAATTGATTCCTTACATCCAAACAATTATGGTGATGAAGGCCCAATTATTATAAATGGGAATAGGATAATAAGTGTTCTACCCGGTGAATTCAAAAACTTTACAATAAATAAAGTTGTAAATTTTATTTACTTACCTGTTTTTAACAAAATTCTTTCTTATTATAGTCTTTCAAATACAAATGTAAATGACCCTGATACAATCTACCTGAAAACATTTTGGGATGAACCATATACATCATCATACAGTGGAATCACTTCTTATAAAAAACTGGGAATTCAGGATGTTTTTTTAAATAAAATGGCAATTTTCTACCTCTTTAATCAAACAAAAAATTATAGTAACGAATTCCATTTTCCACCTCCAACTACATGGATACAACCGGGAGGTAATTGGCCCTATTTTAGTGCAGAGGAAATTAAAAACGTTTGTAATTTACTTGGCTATAATGCTGCTGGAATTTGGCCAACATCTGGACTGAAATACTTTAATGAATATGACCCATTTAAAATTAATCGTTATCATTTTCATGATTTTGACTTCAACTCTGAAACCCAAACTTTCAAAACAATAAAACCTATTATTGCAAATGCAATTGCAAAAAACAAAGTTCTTATTGAAACTAATCATTTTGGACATTATGCACAAGAACCATTATTGGGTGGATGGACTGGATATTTAAATAGGATTGATTCAATATTATCTTGGTGTAAAGATAAAAATATTCCTGTAAGAACCTATCGTGATTGGGTTCCATTATTGAATGACAGTATTCCAAATCCCTACCAGAATGTATTTCCTCCTTTCGCCAATGATTTCGACGAGGATGGTTATCCAGATGGCTTTAATAAAATTGATTTTGGCACCATATCTGCAAATGGTGGTGCTCAATTATCAGATGGATACTATATAAAAAAAACTACCGAAGGATATTTATGTTCAATTGCTGATTTAGGTGGTATAGAAAAAGGAATCAATCAATTAGAATTATACACAAAGGGTGATGTAAACAATAAAATATTTATTTATCTTAACCTAACAGAGTCAAATCAGTATATCACATATACTTTACAAACAAATACAAATTATTGGAAAAAACAAAAAATTGAATTTAATTGTCCTGATTCGATCACAACAATTTCACTTAAATTTTACAATGCTAACAACAATGCAAATATCAAACTAAGTGGAATAAGTTTACGAAAGAAATCTATAATCACTGCATTGCCTGATACTACCATTTTTACTACTTTTGACTCTAAATTTAAAACTGCAAGTTTAAAAGACAGGGTTTATGATCCTTTGTATAGTAAAGACAGTCTTACTTTTTCGGTCGTTAAAACTACTGGACTTACTACATCCATAGATTCACTTCAAAATCTTATCGTAAGCAAACCAACACCTTTTTGGAGAGGAACAGATACAGCTTGGGTAAAGGTACAGAATCCAGATGGAGATGATGATACCCTTAGGGTTATTTTTAAAGCTATTTCACCCGTTTTTTGCAAAGGAGATACCATAATTTTGAAGCCAAATTTCCAGATTACCCCTTCACAAATTACCTTAGCATCTACCCCAACTGATTCAACACTTATACCAAAATCTTTTGGTTTATTCACTGATGTCCCAGATCAAACTACCCGTTATTTTGTAAAAGGAATAATGCCATTGGGGAATATTGTAAGCGACTCCATTGATATTAGTATTGTAGCAATGCTACAACCCATTTTGTCAATAATTGGAAACAACCCATTTTGTCCGGCAGATAGCATTCAAATTATAGCTTCTCCCAATAACTATAAAACCAAATGGTATTGTAATGATTTATTAATTCCTGGAAATGATAGTTTGGCAAATTATCACACTTCAAAATCAGGAAACTATTATGCAATACAATACGATCAAAATGGTTGTAAAAATAGTTCCGCAATATTGACCATTGAGAAATACCTAAAGCTAGAATATAACATTAATACAGATACAAGCGTTTGTATAAATATTGATTCTCTTCAATTATTTTCACAATTTACAAATCCTAAATCAGTGAGTTGGTCAACTTCGGGAGATGGAATACTCACAATACTACCGAATCAGAATTTAATTTACCATCCTGGAACTTCTGATAGAGTCAATGGTTCAACATTTTTGTCGGTAGTAGCTGAAGGTCTTGGAAATTGCAGTATAATTACTGATACAATAAAAATACACTTCACTCCCATTCCCAGTAAACCATCTATACCAATAGGACTTGATTCACTTTGTATCAATAGTCCAAATTCTGTGTTTACTTGCAATGGAGGTACAAATGCAATTTATTCGGAATGGGCAATTACACCAGGAAATGCTGGCACTATAAATAATAGCTCAATATCTTATGCTTTAATTGATTGGAATAATTCGTTTAGTGGAAAAGCATTTTTAAGTGTTAGTGCTGTAAACCAATGCGGAACAAGTAATTCCTCTGACACACTATCTATTGAAATAATACCAATTCCAGGGAAAGCAGATTTACCTACTGGTCTTTCACAAATTTGCCAAAACTCTATTGATCAAATTTTTACAACCTTAGGAACATCAAGTGCATCTCATTATCAATGGAATATTATACCTGCAAATGCTGCAAATTTGACAGGAAATAGCAATAATACTGTTGCTCACTTTAACAGTGGATTTATAGGCGCTGCAGCCATTACAGTTCAAGGAGTAAATAACTGTGGCATAGGTGCTGTTTCTGATACATTTAATCTTAATATTAAACCACTCCCAACAAAACCAAGTATTCCTCTGGGACAAACACAACTTTGTATTAATAGCAATAATTCACTTTATACTACATCAGGAAGCAATTACGCTTCAGCTTACCAATGGAATATATTTCCTGAAACTGCAGGAATTATAATTGATTCCGCTTCAACAAGCTTTATAAACTGGGATAGTAGCTTTTTTGGAATTTCAAAACTTATAGTGAAAGGAACTAATGAATGTGGAAGCAAGTCATCTGATACTTTAACCATAAAAATAGATCCATTGCCGGCAAAACCATCCATTCCTTCAGGCTTAGAGGTACTTTGTAATAATACAGCAAATGTTAGTTATTCTACAATAGCAATTCCCTATACAAATAGCTATAACTGGAATATTTACCCTACAAATGCAGGAATTATTAATAATTTTGGAACAAACGCAATTGTAAACTGGAACAATTATTTTACAGGATTAGCAAACATTTCAGTAAAAACAATTAACAATTGTGGAATAAGTGAAGCTTCTGACAGTCTTACTATTACTATTAATTCACGTCCTTCGAATCCGATGATTACCAATGGACCTGTATCTGTTAAAACTGATACTGCTTTGTTTTCAAACTATACTGCTTATTCTAATTATTCCGATTCAATTATCTGGTGGATAGAACCTTCTGAAGCAGCCACTCTTATTCCTTTTAATTCAAATTGCGATGTTTATTGGAATTCAAATTTTTCAGGAAATGCTCAACTAAAACTAAAAGCAAAAAATGATTGTGGTTACAGCGATTCTACGGTAGTTTTTAATGTTATAATTTTAACAGCCATAGGTATAGAAAACAATTTGGAAATGAATTTAACTGTTTTCCCAAATCCATCCTCAAGCGGTAAGTTTATTATTCGGTTTAATCAAAGACAAATTCTAAAAAATACTTTAATTAAGATTACAGATCAGCTGGGAAGAATTGTTTTTGAAAAAGAAATAAATTCAACTGAGTTGATTGGCAAATCAATAGAAGCAGATATATCTGCTTTTTCTAAAGGTATTTATTTTTTAAGTATCGGAGAAAAAACAAGGAAAATTATCTTTGAATAATTTTAATCAAAAGATTAAAAATAATGATAAGAAGTAAATGAAAGAAACCGTTAATTAAAAAAATATTGATTAACTAATTCCAATGAAAGATTTTATACAAAATATCAATCCTAGGTATTTTTGGGATGTAAAAGTAGATGAGTTAAATACTTATACATCTAAACGATTGATAATTGAAAGAGTATTTACGTTTGGAAACCTGATTGAAATTAAATTAGTCTTTGCCGAATATGGAAAACAGACTGTTATTCATGAGCTTTGTAATCTGAATTATCTAGATTCCAAAACACTGGCTTTTATCTCTTTAATACTCGGAATACCTAAAAAAAAATTTAAATGTTACAAATGCAGACCGTTGAGCAATCAACACTGGAATTAATTAAAAACCTACAAGAAAAAAGTTATCTTAAAGGCTTTCATCTTGTAGGAGGGACTGCACTTGCACTGAATTTAGGACATCGGCAATCCATTGATATAGATTTATTTTCAAATTTTAGCTTTGACACACAACAAATACTTGAGTATGTAAGCAATGATTTCCAATTTAATTTATTCAGTTCTTCATTAAATTCACTTAGAGGAAGCATCGGTAATATTCAGGTTGATATTATTGCACATCGTTATCCATACGTGAATAATCCAATTTATACTGATGGTATTTCAATGCTTAGTATAGAAGATATTATTGCAATGAAACTCAATGCAATTACATGCAGCGGTCAAAGAGTCAAAGATTTTATTGATATTTATTTCCTACTTGATATTTATACTATCGATTCAATGCTCGGATTTTATAAAAAGAAATACACTTTACAAAATGAAGTGAATGTGTTGAAAAGTTTAGTCTGGTTCAATGATGTTGATTTAACAGATTGGCCTGTAATTTACGGTGAAAAGGAAATTAAATGGAATATTGTAAAAAGAAATATCTCAAAAGTAGTAAAAGAATACCTATGTTTATAAATGAAAAATAATTGTAAATGATTACAAATCATCAAAACAATACTATAAAATACAATAAACCAATGAAGGTAACTATCATCAATTTACCAAAGTTTGAAGACCCACGTGGCAACCTTTCTTTTATTGAAGAGTTTAAACATATTCCTTTTAAGATAGAAAGATGTTATTGGATATACGACGTTCCAGGCGGACAGGTACGTGGTGGACACGCTTTTAAAGAACAACAGGAATTTATTGTTGCCTTGTCAGGAAGTTTTGATGTAATGGTTGATGATGGGGAAACTAAAGAATGTTTTTCTTTGAATCGCTCTTATTATGGTTTATTTGTTCCAAATGGCTTATGGAGAGAAATGACAAATTTTTCAACCAATTCATTGGCATTGGTACTAAGTTCTACACATTATGTTGAAAATGATTATATACGAGATTACAATGAATTTTTAAAATACAGTAAGGATTATGAAAAATAGTATATATGATTGTGTAATCATGCCTTTAAGTAAAATTCATAACCGTGCTGGTAATATTACTATTGTTGAAGGACAAAAAAATATTCCTTTTGATATAAAACGCATTTATTATTTGTATGACATACCTGGAGGAGAAGATCGCGGAGCGCATGCACATAAAGAACTAAAGCAATTGATTGTAGCTGCTGGTGGGGCATTTAATGTAATGCTGGATGATGGATTGAACAAAAAAGTAGTCACACTCAACCGGCCGGATTATGGCTTACTCATAGTTCCGGGAATTTGGCGTGAATTAATGGAATTTTCTTCAGGAGCTGTTTGTCTTGTTTTGGCTTCAGATCTTTATTTAGAAACTGATTATATAAAAGAATACGAACAATTTATTCAATTTAATGATGATAATAGATAAGTATTTCCAACTTGAAAAGTATGGTTTACAAATACGACTCGTTAATGAAGAAGACGCCGAATATATAGTAAGTCTTCGAACAGATTTAAGATTAGGGAAGTTTCTGAATTCTACAAAAAATGATGTTGAAAACCAAAAAAAATGGATTAGAGATTATAAAAGAAGAGAAGAAATTGGATTAGACTATTATTTTATTTATTTGCATAAAGGACAAAGAATTGGTGTAAATAGGATTTATAATATTCATGGAAAAACAGCAACTTCTGGGAGTTGGATTTGTTCTAATGATTTACCTTATGAACTACCATTACTAACTGTGATGATAGTAAGAGAAATCTTCTTTGATGTATTAGGATTAGAAATTGATCTTTTTGACATAAGAAAAAATAATAAAAAAGTAATTAAAATGCATCTTTTATTGGGTTCACATCATATATATGAAAATGAAATTGATGTATTTCATTATATAACGAAAAATGACTATATAATAAACAAAGCAAAATTCTTAAAATATCTTGACTTAAATTAGAGTTTTTTAAAACAAACAAGATTTTCTACTGTTAATTCAAAATAAAATAATTTCAATTCATATAAATATATATAAATGAAAGCATTAATTTTTCCAGGACAAGGTGTACAAAGAGAAGGTATGGGGAAAGAACTTTATGATAATTTTCCTGTAGCCAGAGATTATTTTGAATATGCCAATGAAATCTTAGGGAGAAGAATCACAGATGTAATGTTTTATGGTTCTGAACTTGAGCTGTGGGAAACAAAAAACACTCAACCTTCAGTATTTCTATACAGTGTAATTTTAGCTTTAACTCAGAAGGATATTATACCTGATGTTGTTGCAGGTCACTCATTAGGAGAATTTAGTGCTTTGGTTGTTAACAAAGCACTTTCTTTTGAAGATGGGCTTAATTTGGTATTAAACCGCGCACTTATAGCACAAAAAGTTTGTGAAAACAATGAAACGGCAATGGGAGCTGTTATCGGTTTTCCCGATGAATATATTGAAAAGAGATTGGAAGAAATTTCAAAAGAATCCGGAGAGCCTATTTATTTTGCAAATTATAATGGTCCTGGACAAGTTGTTATTACCGGTTCCAAACAAGGCATACGTATAGCCTGCAAAACATTTAAAGCAGAAGGTGCAAAAAAAGCAGTTCCTTTGAGTATAAGTGGTTCTTTTCATTCCCCATTTATGAAAGAGGCTGAAAAAGAATTGGCAAAAATCATTGATGCAACAAAATTTAATCAGCCAATATGTCCTATTTATCAATGTGTTGATGGATTAGCCCATAGCAATATTGATGAAATCAGAAATAATCTGATACAACATATCACACATCCTGTTTTATGGACAACCATGGTTCGTAATATGGAAAAAGCTGGTGTACAAGAGTACTATGAAGTAGGTACTGATGATACACTTCAGAAAATTGTAACAAGGATGTGTCCAGACAAGAAAGTTTCTTCCATTATGGAAGTCCAAACATATTTAAATACTAACAATTAAAAATTTTTAATTATGAACGTAACAGAATTTACAAAACACTTTGCAGAACAATTTGATGAAACTCCTTTGGATGAATTTAAACCAACAACAGTTTTTAAAGATTTAGATGAATGGGGTTCATTAACAGCCTTATCAATCATTGCAATGGTTGATGAAGAAATGGAAAAAAGAATTACAGGTGCTGATATACGCTCTAGCAATACTATCGAAGATTTATTTTTATTAATCCAGTCGAAATAAATTAATGTTTAATCCTTTTTCGTTAATAGGGAAAACTATCCTTATAACAGGTGCCTCTTCTGGAATTGGAAGAGGTATAGCTGTTGAGTGTTCAAAAATGGGAGCAAAACTTGTTATTACAGGAAGAAATATACAAAGTTTAAATGACACTTATCTTTCATTAGAAGGTGATAATCACATTCAAATTGTAGCAGATTTATCAAATACAAATGAAATTGATAGCTTGGTAGAACAATGTCCTCCATTAGATGGCTGTGTAAACAATGCAGGTATTCCGAAACTTACGATTGTTAAGTTTATTCAGGAAAAAGACCTAAACGAGATAATAAAAATAAATACACTAGCTCCTATTCTTCTTACTTCTGCCTTAGTAAAAAAGAAAAAATTAAATAAGAATTCTTCTATAGTTTTTATTTCATCAATTTCTGGAGTAAATATTTCAGAAATGGGAGGATCAACATATTCTGCTTCAAAGGGTGCTTTAAATGGTTTTGTAAAAGGAGCTGCAATTGATTTAGCATCTCAGAAAATTCGAGTAAATAGTATTAACCCTGGTATCATTAAAACAAATATCTTAGATTTAGCTGGAGAAATATTTTCTGAAGAACAATTAAACGAGAAGCTAAAATTATATCCCTTAAAACGAATTGGACAACCTGAAGATGTAGCTTATGGAACCATCTATTTGCTTTCTGATGCTTCAAGTTGGGTTACTGGAACAAATATCGTTATAGATGGGGGATTTACACTTTTATAAATATTAATTATGAAAACGATAATACAAAATATCAAAATTGCTGCAATTGCCTCCTATTTACCTGAGAAAAATTTCGAGTTATCATCATTGGGTGATTTATATGGAGAAAAAGATGTAGCAAATATAATTAAAGCTACTGGTATTGAACGAGTTCGTATTGCTGCTGAAAATCAAACCTCCTCAGACATGTGCTTTGAAGCAGCCAATTACTTAATTCAAAAAGAAAACATAAACAGACAAGAAATTGATGGACTGGTTTTTGTTTCTCAAACTTCTGATTATATATTACCTTCTACTTCTATTGTTTTACAAGACCGATTAGGACTAAGTAAAGAAACAGTTTGTATTGATATACCTTACGGTTGCTCTGGCTATATTTACGGAATTTTTCAAGCAGCCTTATGGATTAATAGTGGAGCCTGTGAAAAAGTATTGGTGCTTTCCGGAGATACAACATCCAAAATAATAAATCCTAATGACAGATCTGTTAGAATGATATTCGGAGATAGTGGTACTGCCACATTGGTAACAAAAGGTATTAGCCCAATGGGTTTCTCTATTTGTTCGGATGGAAGTGGATATCACCATGTTATTGTCCCTGCTGGTGGTTTTAGAATTCCTGCCAGTGAAAACACAAAAAAATTAAATTTTGACGCAGATAAAAATGGACGCACACAAGAAGATTTATTTATGGATGGTGCCGTTGCTTTTGATTTTGCAATTACCAAAGCTCATATCAACGCAAATGAATTAATAAGTGAAATGGCTTGGGAGAAAGAAGAAGTTGATTTTTTCGCCTTACATCAAGCCAATAAGTTTATGGTAAATAGTATTCGTAAAAAATTAAAAGTTGATGCAGAAAAAGTTCCAATTAATGTTACAAACTTCGGAAATACAGGTCCTGCATCTATTCCATTATTATTATCTGATGTATGTTCAATGTCTAAGTATAATTTAGAAAAGGTAATTATGAATGCAATTGGAGTTGGATTATCTTGGGGTAGCATAGCTTGCAGTTTAAAAGATACCCACTTTTATGAACCAATCAACAAATAAACATTATGGAACAAAAAATTTTAAATATTATAAATTATATAAGAGAAAGCAAAGATTTACCTGCTTTAACCGAGATTCATCCCTCTGATAACTTGCGTGATGAAATTCAGTTTTCATCATTTGATTTGGCTGAACTAACAGTACGCATTGAAGATGAATTTAATATAGACATTTTTGAAGATGGGTTGGTTGCGACCATTGGTGAAATATATGATAAACTAAAATAAAAATGACTATATTTCTTTACGACGAAGAAAGAGTTTATTCATATAATACTTTAATAGAGGATATTCAAAAAGCTAATTGCTATTGCTCTCATTTTAAAACAAATAATTTATATGATTATTTCTTAAATTTAGTAATTGCAGTTTTAGCTGAGAAGCCACTTGTCTTAATTGATTCTGATTTAAACGATTTAGAAATTGATGGGCTGAATGATAAAATAATTAATCAATCCACTCCAATAAAACCTATTATTGTTTCATCTTTTGGAGATATTCTAAATAAAATTCAGAATTCAACATCTGAAATTTCAATTTTTACTTCCGGAACAACTGGTCAACCTAAGAAAGTAATTCACACACTTCAGATACTGACCAGAACGCTTCGTATTTCCGAAAATTATTCAAATCAAATTTGGGGATTTGCCTATAATCCAACCCACATGGCTGGATTACAAGTTTTCTTTCAAGCATTCTTAAATATGAATACTTTAGTAAACATATTTAATCAACCTCGCTTAAGGGTTTATGAAGCAATTGATAAATATTCAATAACTCATATTTCCGCAACACCCACTTTCTATCGTTTATTGTTACCTTTTGAAAAATCTTATTTTTCTGTAAAACGAATAACGTTTGGTGGTGAAAAATCTGACAAGAAACTACATGAGAGTATGCTATTAATTTTTCCTAATGCAAAAATTAATAATATTTACGCATCAACTGAGGCTGGCTCTTTATTTTCAGCAAAAAATGATTATTTTTTGATACCACCAACAATTAGTAGCAAAATAAAAGTAAAAGAGAATGAGCTTTTAATTCATAAATCTTTGCTCGGAAAATCTGAAAGTTTTACTTTTGATGGAGACTATTATTGTACTGGTGATTTAATAGAATGGATAAATGAAGCCGAGGGTTTATTTCGCTTTAAAAGTCGTAAAAATGAGTTGATAAATATTGGAGGATATAAAGTTAATCCAACAGAAGTAGAAAGTCTAATTTTAGAAATCCCTGATATAATTCAAGTAGTTGTTTTTGGAAAAGCTAATTCAATTTTAGGTAATATTCTTTGTGCAGAAGTAAAAATTAATGAATCGAGCAGTATAACAGAATTGAACATTCGTAATTTTTTATCAGATAAATTACAAGATTTTAAAATTCCACGAAGAATAAAATTTGTGGATTCTTTTTCAATAACTAGAACAGGAAAAATAAAAAGAATATGAATATATTAGTTAGTGGAGCATCAAGAGGTGTTGGTTTAGCTATTTGTAAAGTATTACTTAAACAGGGTCATACAGTTTATGCAATAAGCAGAATTCAATCAGAAGAACTTAAGTCTTTGGAGTTTGAATTTGTAGGAAAATTATTTTTTAAAAGCGTTGATTTATCAGAATCCAATCAAGTACATACAACAGTTTTTAAAGAATTTATTTCAAATAAAATCGTTCTTCATGGTTTTGTAAATAATGCAGCTATGGCTTATGACGATATTATTACAAATTTAAATTTAGGCAAACTAGAAGAAATGTATCAGACCAATGTTTTTTCGCCAATGATGCTTACTAAATATGCTATTCGTAATATGCTTTTTAATAAAACAAAAGGTTCAATAATACACATTTCTTCTATAAGTGCACATACTGGTTATAAAGGTTTAGCCATGTATGCTTCCAGCAAAGCTGCATTAGAAGCATTCTCAAAAAATACAGCAAGAGAATGGGGAGGTTTGGGTATTCGTTCAAATGTTATTGTTCCTGGATTTATGGAAACAGCAATGAGTGCAACTTTATCGTTCGAACAAAAAGATAGAATTTATAAAAGAACATCTTTGAAAAAAGCAACTTCAATAGAATCAGTTGCTGAAACTGTTGCATTTATACTTTCAGAAAAAGCAAATTCTATTACGGGTCAAAACATTCATGTAGATGCAGGAACAATTTAACTACATTCTTTTACTTATCAAAAATAATTTATTTTTTAGTCATTAATAAACATTTCTTATATGAAAACTAATTTTATTGATCATATTGGCATTGCTGTTAAAAATCTTGAAGAGAGCATCCCATATTATGAAACTCTTTTAGGAACTAAATGTTATGCCATAGAGGAAGTAAAAGATCAATTTGTAAAGACTGCTTTTTTCTTAGTTGGTCAAACTAAAATCGAATTATTAGAATCCACAGATCCAGAAGGTCCAATTGGTTCCTTTATAGAAAAAAAAGGAGAAGGAATACATCATATTGCTTTTGCAGTTGATAATACAGATGAAGCTTTAATGGATGCTAAAGATAATGGGTTTTCTTTAATAGACAGACGATCTAGAAAAGGTGCAGAAAATATGAATATCGGATTTTTACATCCAAAATCAACCCATGGTATTCTTATAGAATTTTGTTCAAAATAGAATTGAGTTTGTTATGATTGTTGAAAGATTTATTAATAGTATATTTTCTTCTAACACATATATTCTAAACCTTGAAGAAGAAAATGGACTATGGGTTGTAGATCCTGGAGACGTCAAACCAATAAAAGAATACATAAAAATACACAACAAATTTCTAAAAGGAATATTAATTACACATTCTCACTTTGATCATATATATGGTGTAAATGAGTTAATTGAAGATTTTCATACAACTCAAATATTTGCTTCAAAAAATGCAAGAGATGGAATGAATTCTGCTAAATTGAATGGTTCTTATTACACAGAAAATCCATTTGTTGTAAAATCTAAGAACATAAATATAGTTGAAGAAAATGATAGCATCCTTTTATTCAATGGCTATACTGCAAATGTTATTTATACGCCCGGACATAATAATGATTGTTTATCATTTAAAATCAATCAACATTTATTCACAGGAGATGCTTTAATTCCAGGTATTAAGGTATATACCAAATCTAAATTCGGAGATAAATTACAAGCACAAAAATCTATTGATAGAATTATTAAAGAATGTAATCCTAAAACATTTATCTACCCAGGTCATGGTGATATTTGTTCTATAGAAGATTTTATTCATTCGGGATTATATGATTTTGAATCTTATAAAGAAAAAAATACAAATTTTATAAATACTTAAAGTTTATAATGATAAAATTTCTTGATCTTCAAAAAATTAATGCTCAATATGCAGATGATTTAAAAAAAGTTGCATCAGAAGTAATTGATTCTGGTTGGTTTCTTTTGGGTGATTATGTAAAAAAGTTTGAAAGTCATTTGGCTGAATACATTGGTGCTAAACATGCCATTGGCGTAGCAAACGGTTTAGATGCTTTGCGATTAATTCTGAAAGCTTATATTGAAATGGGTGTAATGCAGGAAGGTGACGAAATTATTGTTCCGGCTAACACCTATATTGCAACAATTTTGGCAATAACTGATAATCGTTTAAAACCGGTATTAGTTGAACCAGATATTCAGACTTATAATCTGAATATTAATCTGGTTGAAAAATATATAACAGCTCGAACACGTGCTATTATGGTTGTTCATCTTTATGGACAGGTGTGTTGGAGTGAAAAATTAGAAGAAATTGCAAAAAAGTACAATCTAAAGCTTATTGAAGACAATGCACAAGCCATTGGTGCTAAATGGAACGGGAAAAAAACAGGATCTCTTGCTGATGCAGCAGGATTTAGTTTTTATCCTGGGAAAAACTTAGGGGCATTAGGTGACTCAGGAGCAGTTACTACCAAAGATGACAAATTAGCAGAAATGATTAGAGCAATTGCTAACTATGGGAGTAAAATAAAATATTCTAACGAATATCAAGGTTTGAATAGTCGTCTGGATGAAATTCAAGCTGCATTTCTAGATGTAAAACTTAAATATCTTGAAACCGAAAATCAACGAAGACGTGAAATAGCAGAATATTATTGTTCTAATATAAAAAATGAAAAAATTACACTCCCTGTTCCTAATTCTCAATTCGTAATTCGTAATTATACTTCACATGTGTGGCATCTATTTGTAGTAAGAACTCAGGATCGCAATCATCTTCAACAGTATTTATCCGACCATGAAATACAAACATTAATACATTATCCGATACCTCCACATAAACAAGGTGCTTATAAGGCATTACGCAGTTTAAATCTGGCTATAACAGAACAAATTCATCAAGAAGTATTGAGTTTACCTATTAGTCCGGTAATGAGTAATTCAGAAGTTGAAAAAGTTGTAGAGATTATCAATATGTACTAAAAAAAATACAATATTTTTTTATATGCTTTATTAATAAAATATTTGAATATCCGTTAAAATACCTATTTCATAAGTATTTGAATAAAAATATTTTAATATGTTCTTTTGCCTTGATGCAAAAGAACGAAAAAATCAAGACCATGAATAATTAATTGGCAAAACTACGGTTTTAAAAAGCCACGCAATCCAAGCCATTCCGAAACAAACAGATTTCCATTGTATAATTATTTATACTTCGGAATTCGTGGATTGCTTACAAAATGCCCTCGCAATTTTTAAAACCTTGTTTTGCTATAATTAATTATTCAATGTCAGTGTTACTTCGTAGCAAGCTTTTTCGCTTATTTATATTGAAAAAAACCTCTTTTTGCCTCCGCCTTCCGGAATTTTGCGTTAAAAAAATCAAACAGAATTGAACAAGCGATGGGACGTAAGCGTTCCCGAAGTCGCTAAGTTCTAAAGTTTTTTTTATTGCAATATGTTTAAATAGCGACGGCTGGGGATGCGGCAAGGGTTCAATTCTGTTTGATTTTTAGCAAAATTACGGTAAGCTTTGATTTTTGTTTTACTTTTCATCAAGGAAAAGTAAAGAATAAAATTTTAATATATAGATATTTGTAGCAGCTTATCTCTTAGGTAAATTAAGGACATTCATTAAAATATTATCGAAACACTTAATTTTCAAACTTTTTCCCTCTTTTTCTAATCTTTTCCAATGCCAGAACAACAATCCTCCTATCGTCAAATTATGAAAGCCACATCACTTTTTGGAGGAGTGCAGGTGTTTAATATTTTAATTGCTATAATCAGATCTAAATTTATAGCAATATTATTAGGGCCTACGGGCATGGGAATAGCTGGTTTACTTACCTCTACTACTGGCTTAATTAGTGGATTAACAAATTTCGGATTAGGAACAAGTTCTGTAAAAAATGTAGCTGCTGCAAATAGTTCAGGAAACGAAACTCGTCTTGCAATCATTATAACTGTTTTACGTCGTTGGGTTTGGGTAACTGGTTTATTGGGCATGATTATTACTATTATTACTGCACCTATGTTAAGCCGGCTTACTTTTGGCAATAGTAACTACACATTCCCTTTTATCTGGATTTCCATTTCATTGTTGTTTGTTCAATTAAGTAGTGGACAAATGGTGCTTTTGCAAGGGATGCGAAAATTGCAAAATTTAGCAAAAGCCAATCTTACAGGAAGTTTTATTGGATTAATTGCTACTATACCCTTGTATTATTGGTTTGGCATCAAAGGCATAGTTCCTGCAATCGTTGTTTCTGCTGCAATTACATTGATGGCTTCATGGTATTTTGCCCGAAAAGTTGAAGTTGAAAAAGTAGTAGTTTCAAAAGCAAGAACCATTGCTGAAGGAAAAGAAATGCTTGTAATGGGTTTCTTAATAAGTATGAGCGCCCTTATTTCACTCGGAACTGCTTATATTGTAAGAATATTTATTAGTAAAACAGGATGTATTGAAGATGTTGGATTATATGCTGCTGGCTTTCTTATACTGAATAATTATGTAGGCTTAATTTTTAAAGCTATGGCAACTGATTATTATCCAAGACTTTCATCTGTTTCATACAACAATAAACTTTGTAAAGATGCTATCAATCAACAAGCAGAAGTAGCCATTCTTTTGTTAGCACCAATCATATTAATTTTTTTAGTCTTTGTAAAATGGCTTATCATTTTACTTTATTCTTCAGCTTTTATTAATGTAATAGATATGGTTAAATGGGCTGCATTGGGTACACTTTTTAGTGGTGTAAGCTGGTCTATTGCTTTTATCCTTTTAGCAAAAGGTGCTAGCAAACTCTTTTTTTGGAATGAATTAAGTGCGAATATTTATATACTTGCGCTTAATTTAATTGGATATAAAATAGGCGGTTTAACTGGTTTGGGTATCTCATATTTATTTGGTTATATTTTATATTTAATTCAAGTATTTACTATCAGTAATATTAAATATCAATTCAATTTTAATAGGGAATTTATTGTAATTTTTGTTTTTCAACTTTTTTTAGCTGCCACATGCTTTGCTATTATGAAATACATTAACAATCCCCTATCTTATATATTTGGAACAATCCTTATCGTTATTTCAATGTTTTATTCCTACAAAGAATTAGATAAAAGATTAGGAATCAAAAGTATATTGTTATTGTTGAAAAATAAGTTGAATAAAAAATAATGTCAAAAATCAATAATCTCAATAAGAATATTATTCTCTCTGACTATGCTTATCTTAAAAGAAAAGCAAAAGTACAATACACATTAGGAAAATATAATAAGTCTTTAGCTTACATTAAAGCTGCGGCTAATATTGCCTATCACTTAAATTTTCAATATACTGATGATGAACTGGAAATATTATTAACTTCTATATCATCAAAATTACTCATTGCAGAGAATACTAAGCATAATGAAGAAAAATATGTTTTTTATGATAGCTTTGGATTTGATAATAGAGGATTAACTGAACAATATTTGAATGCTCTCATTTCTTGGAATGCTAAATTTCTCTATATTCTCGAAAGTGAAACAAATGTAAAGTACTCTAGTAATATTCTCAAGAAATTAAAAGAATACTCAAACTGTGAAGTTATAATTATTTCATCAAAACTTACAGATGCAGAAAAAATCGAATATGCTTTTAAAATTATTAATCAATTTAAGCCTACTAAATCATTTCTACATTTAGCTCCATGGAGTATTGTTGGTGTTTGTCTATTTAATGCATTTCCATCATTACTTAAATATCGTATTAACCTGACTGATCATGCATTTTGGTTAGGAAAATCTTGTACTGATTATGTAATCGAATTTAGAAACTATGGGTGTAATATTTCGCTTAAATATCGTGGTATTGCTCCTGAAAAAATACTCCTGCAAACTTTTTATCCCATACAAAATCATTCTGTTTTCAAAGGTTTTCCTACAGAAACTTCAGATAAAGTAATATTGTTTACAGGTGGAGCTTTTTATAAAATGTATGGTGAAAAAGGAAAGTTTTTTGATTTAGTAAAAAGGATATTGAACGAAAACCAAAATGCAATTTTATTTATTGCAGGTTCGGGAAATATGAAACCAATGAACACTTTCATTGAAAAAAACAACTTTAAATCGAGAGTGTTTTTATTGGGCAACAGAAATGACATAAATGAGGTTTTCAAAAATATAGACATATACCTTGCCACTTATCCTTTATCTGGAGGTTTAATGGCTCAGTATGCAGCAGTAAACCATAAGAGTATTATAGCATTTACTTCTAACGATTTACCTTGTAATTTTACGGATGGTATTATTAATACCCCCCCTCATATTAAACTAACTTATACCAACGAAGATGCATTTTGTGAAGAGGCAAGTAAATTAATTCGAGACAAGCAATATAGAGATGAAAAGTCAAGTATTCTGACTGAATCCGTAATTACTGAAAATAAATTTAATGTTGATTTGCAAAAACTTATTGAAAAAAATACACCTTATCAAGTTATCAATATGGATATTCCTACAGAGAAATTTTTTCAATTATACTTAGATACAGAAAATAATTTTTTACATTCATATTATTCTATTCTATTTTCAAACCTAAGATTCAACATATTTTTAAAACCACAAATTGCAGTAAGATTTATTATAAGTATAATTTTAAGCTATCCAATATACTTAAATATGATTTTAAATAAATTTGGAAATATATTTAACCCCAAAAAATAATACTAAATGCCTGCTAAACCATTAGAATTTTTTTTCAAAAAAGATAATATCGCTGGACTAATTTACGGTTTCTGTGTTTTTTTGCTTTGTATGCCCTATTTTATGTGGGAAACAGGAAAATTTAAAATGTATATATTTATAATAATCGGGGTTATTTCCTTTTCTTATCTAAAAAGAATAAAAAGATATGTAATCGTATTGATTTTCCTTTTTACCTATCTCTTTTTATATTCTGCTTCAGACCAAAATGCTTTTGGTCTGTTTTTTAAATTGCTATTAATTTCATTTGTGATTGTTCGCGAAGACATACTTTTACGTTCTTTTTACTGGTTCAAAAAAATATTTACATTCTCACTTATCCTTTCGTTGATAGTTTATCTTTTGATTGTTTTCTTTTTTATTCAAATTGATTATAATACAATTGCTCCATTAAATTCGCTTAAAAGCTACAATTACGCCCAGTATCCTTTTTTGGTTTCAACATCTCCATTAGGTTTTAACTTATTTAGTTTTCGTTTTTTTGGTATGTTCGACGAATCTGGTTTTATAGGAAGTTTTGCTGCAATGTTTTTGTTTGTTGATAAATTCAATTTAAAAAACAAACAAAATATTATTATCTTTATTGCAGGAATTCTTTCGTTTTCTTTGTATTTTATTATTACCAGTGCTGTATATTTCCTCTTAGCTACTACAAATAGAATTCGAATAGTTTTTGCAGCCATCTTATTAATGCTTTCTCTCTTAACTGTAAACAATGACATTATCAAAACATTGGTTTGGGATAGATTAGTTATTGAAAATGGAGAACTAATAGGAGATAATAGAACCAGTAAATCTTTAGATCAAATATATACTACATTTGTAAGCAGTGGTGATTTATTTTGGGGAAAAGGATTGGGGTTTTTAAGCAAATATGGTGAAGTTGGGAATTCATCTTACAAAGAACTAATTATTAGCTTTGGAATAGTATTTTTTGCTCTTTTTAGTTTTACATTTATATTCTTCGCTTATAATGTAATTAAAAGTCCAAAATATATTTTATTTTACCTATTTATCTTCTTTAGTATGGTTTATCAACGCCCCTTTATTTTTGACCCTGCCTATTTCTTTATGTTTGTCTCTTTATTATATGCTTATAAACAAGTTGTAATAAATGAAAGCTATGCAATGCCACAAAATATTCAGTTACAAAAAAACAAATTACTTGTTAACAGTTAATTGAATAACACCATATTATCAAAAACTAAGTATTAAACCAATTATTAAAATATTGATTGTAAAAGCTACAATATTGATAAATTTTGAATAAATTTGCTGCCAATTAATGATAGGTAAGTGCAATAAGATTGTTATATAGTAGTAAATTTTTTAATTTCTGAAAACTTATATTTCTGAAAGGTGGATACAAAAAAACATTTTAAAATATTTTTGAAATGGGTAATTTAAAACATTTATTAAAAAAATAAAATATGAAAATTTGTAAAATAATATTTTATTCATTTCTTTTTACTATAGGTAAGTTATGGTCATTTATATATTCTTTTTCTTTTAGTAGGAATATTAAAATAATTTATATAAAATTATACTCCGCTTGGATTTCTAAAGAGTTTAATCATTTTGGTAAAGATACTGTTGTTCAACCATCAATTCAATTAGTTGGAGGTAAGTATATAACTATAGGTGATAAATCTTCGATAGGGATTCGTGCATCTCTTTCAGCTTGGGGTAAGTTTAAATTAAATAAATACAATCCGCAAATTATTATTGGCAGCAATGTTTCAATTGGTGATGATTGTCACATAACTGCAATCAATAGAATAGAAATTGGAAATAATGTATTAATTGGGAAAAAAATAACAATTACTGATAATTCACATGGGGAAATCAATTTTGAATCTTTGCTTTTTTCGCCCGTAGATAGACGTTTGTATTCCGAGGGTGCAGTATTTATTGAAGACAATGTATGGATTGGAGATAAAGTAAGTATTTTGCCGAATGTTCGTATAGGACAAAATTCTATTATTGGAGCAAATGCAGTAGTTACAAAAGACATACCAGCAAACTGTGTAGCAGTGGGAATCCCTGCAAAAGTAATAAAGAAAATAGAGTAATTAAAAAAGAAAAGTGGCATGAATAAAAAAAAGGCACGTGTAATTGCATATTATTTACCACAATATCATCCTATTCCTGAAAATGATGAATGGTGGGGAAAAGGGTTTACTGAATGGACAAATGTTGGTAAAGCTAAACCAGTGTTTAAAGGACATTATCAACCAAGGATTCCTGCTGATTTGGGATATTATGATTTGCGTATACCAGAAGTGAGAGAGCAACAGGCAGCGATGGCACGCAATGCTGGTATTGAAGGTTTTTGCTATTGGCATTACTGGTTTGGGAATGGCAAACAATTATTGGAACGCCCTTTTAATGAAGTATTAGAATCTGGAAAACCCGATTTTCCTTTTTGTTTAAGTTGGGCAAATCATTCATGGACAAATAAAACTTGGTTGAATTATTCAAAACTGACTGAGAGTAAAGTATTAATGGAACAAACCTATCCCGGTGAACAAGATCATATTGATCATTTTTATAGCCTTTTAAAAGCTTTCAAAGACAGTCGCTATATTTGTGTTGATGGAAAACCATTGTTTATGATTTTTGATCCATTACATATTCCTGATGTTAAATCGTTTATTTTATTATGGGAAAAATTAGCAAAAGAAAATGGATTAAAAGGTATTCATTTCGTTGGAATTGCTTACAACCTTTTACCTACCCGCATTGATGAAAATAACAAAAAGAAATTACATATACCTAATAAATCTGAAAGTTGCTCATCTCGTTATAAAGCAATATTTGATTTAGGTTTTAATGCAATTAACTCAAGGGGTTTTTTCAGAGCAGAGCTTATTGCTAAAGGTCTATACCGGAAATTATTTATCTCATTAATTTTAAAATTAACTGGTGGATTATTTGTTACAAAATATAATTACAAAGATATTATTAAGAATCTTTATGTTAATGAAGATTCTTGGGAAAACGTATATCCTGTAATTATTCCAAACAAGGATAGATCTCCAAGAAGTGGAAAATATGCAGATATATGGCATGGGAGTACTCCAGAGTTATTTCAAAAGAATGTAGAGAATGCACTTGAAATTATTAAAAATAAAGATGATGAACACAAAATCCTTTTTCTTATGTCATGGAATGAATGGGCTGAAGGTAATTATATGGAGCCAGATTTGAAGTTCGGACATGGATATCTTGATGCATTACGAAAAGTTATAATGTAAAATTATTTTATTTATTGCTGTGTTGATTAAATAATAATTGCTTTGAAAGATTTTATTTGTTTTAATTTACATTGCAATAGTTAATATTAAAATCTTTAAAATAATAATATAATTTATAATTAAGAATTATAAGTTTTAATAGATTTATAGTAAAAATTTATTCATAGAAATATAAGTTATTCAATAATATTTAATTAGATTAATATGAGTAATGAAAAATATGTAGTAGAAATACCAGTTCGTCTTGGAAGTAAACGAGTACCCAGAAAAAACTTAAGATTGATAAATGGTAAACCTATGGTTGCTTATGCAATTGAAGCAAGTAAAAATGCAAAGCGAATTAGTCAGGTTTATGTAAATACTGAAGGAGATATAATGAAAAAACTTTGCGATGAATTAAACGTAAACTATTTTGAACGAACTCCCGAATTATTACAAGATGATGCAAGACAAGATCAGTTTAACTATGATTTTATTTGCAAAGTAGAAGCTGAACATCTGGTAATGGTTAATCCTGTTTCACCATTAGTATTACCTGAAGATATTGATAATGCAATTAATTATTATGAGCAACAAAACCTTGATTGTTTAATTTCTGTCAGAGAAGAAAAGCTACAAGCCTTTTATAAAGGAAAATCTATAAATTTTGATACAAATGGATTATTGCCTATGACTCAGGATTTAGAACCCATACAGCTTAGTGCATGGACCGTCTGTATTTGGAATGCAAAAAAATTTAAAGTGCATTTTGAAAAATATGGTTATGCCGTTTTTATAGGGAAATATGGTCTATATCCTTTTGATCCCATAAGATCGATAAAGGTAAGTACTGAAGAAGATTTTATTTTAGCTGAACTATATTTAAAAGCAAAACAAACAAATAAACAAACAAATAATAATAAAAATATTGAATATTATGAATAAAATACTAACCTCCCCTTCTTCATTTGGGCAAGTCGGAAATGAACCTTTTGAAATTTTATCAACAAATGGGTATGAAATTATCAATAACCCTTATGGAAGAAAATTAACAGAAGAAGAAGTAATAGAATTAGCAAAAGACTGCATAGGTATTGTTGCAGGAGTTGAATCACTTTCAGCAAAAGTAATGGATGCACTTCCTCAATTAAAATGTATAAGTCGAGTTGGTGTAGGAATGGATAGTGTTGATTTGGAATATGCCAAAAAGAAAGGAATTGCAGTAGTAAATACCCCTGATGGTCCTACCAGAAGTGTTGCTGAATTAACATTGGCACTTACATTTGCTATTTTAAGAAGAGTTCCACAGGCTGACTGTGCTTTGAAACTGAAAAAATGGGAAAAGCAAAACGGTAACTTACTTCATAAAAAGACAATAGGTGTAATAGGTTTGGGTCGTATTGGCAAAATGGTTGCAGAAATGTTTCGATCATTAGGCAATCCTGTGATAGGCTATGATTTATATCCTGATAAATTGTGGGCAGAAAAGCAAAATATTCAACTAATGGAATTAAATGAATTACTTACTCATGCAAATATTATAACAATTCATATTCCTGGGAATAAAGACAAATCTGCTGTTATCGGAAATAAAGAGCTATCTTTAATAAAAAAAGGTAGTTTTATTATTAATATTGCCAGAGGAGGAGTGGTAGATGAAGCAGCACTTTATGATGCATTGAAATCAAATTATCTGGCAGGAGCTGGTATTGATGTATTTACTGCAGAACCATACAATGGTGAACTTTGTGAGCTTGATAATGTTGTGCTCACACCCCATATTGGATCCTATGCCGAAGAAGGTAAATTACAAATGGAAATAGATGCTGTAAAAAATCTAATTGAAGTATTAAAAATGAATTAATATGAATTATAATATAGGTATTATTGGTTATGGTAAAATGGGGCAAATACGTCACCAGTCCATAGATGAATTAGGTTTGGCTGAGGTTATAGCAATCTCAGAACCTACTATTGGAAACGATTACAAGGGAATCCCCAATTTAACACATCACGAAATCATCAATAATCCAGACATTGATGTAATTATAGTATGTACTCCCAATTATCTTAATAAACCTTTGACCATTCAATCGTTGAATGCAGGAAAACATGTTTTTTGTGAAAAACCACCAGCATTTACAGCTACAGATATATTGGAAATACGTGAAGCTGAAATCAAAAGTGGGCGGAAATTAATGTATGGCTTTAATCACAGGCATCATGACAGCATCATTAGAATGAAAGAATTGATTGATAATGGAGAATTTGGAAAAGTTCTCTGGATGCGAGGCAGGTATGGAAAAAGTGTAACCGAAGATTATTTTAATGAATGGAGAGCAAAAAAAGAACTATCAGGAGGTGGCATCTTAATAGATCAAGGTATTCACATGCTGGATTTATTTTTGTATTTATCTGGTGGTTTTGATACTGTTAAAGCAGAAGTAACGAATTTATTCTGGAAAATGGATGTAGAAGACAATGCTTTTGTGATACTAAAAGACTCAAAAACAGGAAAAGTGGCTTCTTTACATAGCACTATGTCGCAATGGCGTCATCTTTTCTCATTAGAAATATTCATGGGAAAAGGGTACATGGTTTTAAACGGTTTAATTACCTCATCCATGTCATACGGAGAAGAGGTGTTATCTATTGCCAAAAATCGTTCAGCAGCCCCAGCAGCAACCTGGAAAGACGAAGTAAAAACACAATATGTTACCAATAATAGCTGGCGCTACGAAATGGAACATTTTTTTAATGCTATTGAAAAGAACCAACCTATTACTATTGGAAACTCAGATGATGCATTGGAACTTATGACTATAATTGATGAAATTTACAAACAAAAAGATTTTTAAAAGGTTTGTATAAAAGAGTACTTTTATAAAATAAAATAACACAATCCAATTTTAATCATAATTCTTTTATCTTATGGACAGAAAACAAAATGTAAAAAACTATCTCACAGATTATAAAAACAGCTTAAATAATTTATTAAACCTTATTGATGCTGATATTCTGGAACAAATAATAACAAAGTTAATCGACACCTTTAAAAACGGCAAAACCCTTTATATTGCAGGTAATGGAGGAAGTGCAGCAACCGCATCTCACATGCAAGCTGATTTCGCATTTTTTGTGCGATATTTTACAAAGTTCCGACCAAAGGTAAGGGCATTAACCGATAATGTTGCCTTAATTACAGCTATTGGTAATGACACCACATTCTTTGATATTTTTGTAGAACAAATGAAAGGAAATTTTGAAGCAGGAGATACCATTATTTGTATTTCTGCCAGTGGTAATTCCGAGAACGTGATTCGTGCTGCAGATTATGCTAACAACCACGGAGGAAGCTCAATAAGTTTTGTAGGCTTTGAAGGAGGAAAACTAAAAGATGTGGCTCAATTGAGTTTATTTACACCAAATCCAAAAGGCGAATATGGACCTATAGAGGATATTCACATGATTTTGAATCACATTTTAATAAATTATATTACTAAAGATGAAGAGTTTCTCTCATTATCGTAAATTAAATCATAATGCAAGCAAATAATTCGTATATTGATTTAAAAGGTAAAACAGCATTTATTACAGGTGGAACCATGGGCATTGGTGCTGCGATTGCCGAAGAATTTTACAAATCTGGAGCTCAACTAATTATTACTGGTGTTGAAAGTCAGGAGGAAATTGATAAATTAAATCTTGAAGCTAAAAATAAAGGAAAAACTAACTTTCGGTATATCAGAGCAGATTTTAGCAATGAAAATGCTTTTGATAATTTATTTAGAATTTTAGACGAATACCCAAAGATTGATATCTGTATTAACAATGCAGGAACCAATCGTAACAACCCTATAGAGGACGTTAAATTAGAAGATTTCAATTTATTGCTGGATATTAATTTGAAAGCTCCATTCCGCATCACTCAATATATGGGCAAAAGAATGAAAGAAGCTCATTACGGACGAATTGTGAATTTAGCATCTATCTGGAGTGTCATTTCTCGCTCAGGTAGAACAGCCTATACAATTACAAAATCAGCTATTGTTGGATTAACCAAAACATCAGCCATAGAATTAGCACCATACAATATTTTAGTTAATGCAGTATCTCCAGGATTTACATTAACCGAATTAACAAAAAAAACATTAGCTGAAGAGGAATATAATGAGTTACTAGCAACAATACCTGCTAAACGTTTTGCAGAACCAGAGGAAATTGCTAAAACAATTTTATTCCTAGCAAGTGATTTAAATACCTATATTACAGCACAAAATATAATAATAGATGGAGGATTTACCAATGTATAATTTTAATGTAAAATCTGTTGTACATGATTACAAAGTAGAATTTATAGAAGATACCAAAGCTTGTCTATTAAACGAGCTGAAAGAAGGTGATTTTATCATTATTGATAATAACATAGTCAGGCTCTACAAAGAATCTCTGGGTGAAATATTAAATAAAAATAAATTCATAGGAATAGATGCTACTGAACCTCAAAAAAGTTATCATGGATTGATACCCATTATTCAGCATCTGATTGAAAACGGTTTCAGGAAGAATCATAGACTGATTGCAATAGGAGGTGGCATTACACAAGATGTAACAGCGTTTATCTCATCTATCATGTACAGAGGGGTTGACTGGATATTTTTCCCTACAACGCTATTGGCTCAAGGAGATAGTTGTATTGGAAGTAAAACTTCCATCAATTTCGAAAACTATAAAAATCAGATTGGTGGATTTTATCCTCCCAATAAAATATTTATTGATCTGAATTTTCTCAATACTTTGGAAAAAGATCATTTACAATCAGGTTTGGGCGAAATGTGCCATTACTATATTGTTGCTAGTGAAGCTGATTTTTTTAGGTATAAAAGAGACTATCCTCAAGCATTAATTAACAAAGATGTTTTGGCAGGATTGATAGCCAGAAGCTTGGAAATCAAGAAATCTTACATTGAAATTGATGAGTTTGATCAGAAAGAACGACAGGTATTCAACTATGGCCATTCTTTTGGACATGCCATTGAATCATTAACCCATTACAGAGTACCTCATGGAATTGCGGTAAGTTATGGCATGGATATGGCAAACTTTATATCAGTAAAATTAGGCTATATTCCGGAAAAAACCCGCATGGAAATCAGAGAGCTTTTAATACAAATCTGGCATGATTTCCCAATAAATGATATTTCAATTGAAAATTTCAAAACGGCATTGAGTAAAGATAAAAAGAACATTGGGGCTGAATTGAGATTGATTTTAAACAAAGGCTATGGAAAAATCTTTAAAGATGCCATGAAAATGGATGATAGATTTACAGAATGGTTAAAGGAATATTTTACAAATGAATTAAAATAAATATATCATGATATTAGATAGTTTAAAAAATATTGATATCTACAAAGGAATTTCTGTAGATATTTACGAAGGTTTGAAATTTCTGGCAAATGCTAAACCAGAAATTGAAATCGGAACCTATATAATCAATGCTAATACAAAAGCATTGGTAAGTGAATATGAAACCTTAGCTGTGTTTGAAAGAGGTTATGAAGCACATCAGCATGTGATTGATATTCAATATCCGATTATTGGTTTAGAAAAGGTAAAATGGTCGCCCATTGAAGAAATGACAGTCAACACACCTTATGATAAGGATAAAGACAGAACTTTTTTTAAAAATCCATCTATACAGGGTACAGAAGTAATTATCGGAAATGGAATTTTTGCTATTATGTTTCCTGAAGATGGGCATAGTCCACAGCATTTTATTGATAAACCAACGCTTATTAAGAAAATCACAATTAAAGTTTCTATTTAATTTTTTTCAATGAATGAAGAGAATATTCTTTTACTTTCTCATATATTAGATGAGAAAACACCAACCTATGGGAATAGGGATAAGCTAAGTATTGAATCTATTTCTGCTATTTTTGAGGGAGCTTCTGCAAATTCTTCCAGATGGATTTTTTCATCCAATCATTTGGGTACGCATATAGATATACCCTATCATTTTTTTGAAAATGGGAAAACCTTAACAGATTATCCCAATTCTTTTTGGTTTAGTAATAATGTTCAATTAATTGATTTTCCTCTTGAAAATGCAAAACTCTTAAAAACAGAACATTTTTATAATAAGATTAACTCTACAACAGAAGTACTTTTAATACGAACAGCTTATGAAAAATTCAGGGGAACCGAAAAGTATTGGAATAATAACCCTGGTTTATCTGAAGAATTTGGATTAGCTTTAAGAAAAGAATTCCCTTTAATAAAAATTATCGGATTCGACTTTATTTCTCTTACTTCATGGATATTCAGAGAAGAAGGGAAGAAAGCACATCAAGCATTTCTTAATCCTGATTCCGAAGGGAATCCAATTTGTATTATTGAGGATATGTCGTTAAAAAATTTAAATGAAAAATTAAATCAAATAATAATAATCCCAATACTTATTAAAAACGCTAATGGGGGTCCAGTTACAGTATTTGGAATTAAAAAGAATTAGATAGTGAAAACATTTATAGGAAGATTAAAAAATATTGACAAAAACGATATTACAATAAAAAGAATTGTAAAAGCTATTTTTAGACGATTTGCAAATATTCCCCATTATATTGCATGGAAACTTCCTTGGGGTTTTGCAAAAGTTAATAGAAAGCGATTTATTAAATTTAAAGATATCCATAAAGGGAAAAGATGTTTTATTATTGCCAATGGGCCTAGTTTGAAAAAAATAGATTTTGAGTTATTGAAGAATGAAATTACCATTGGTATGAATAGGATTTATTTAATGAAAGATATAAATGGTTTCAAACCCACCTATTTGGCATGTATTGATAAAAAGTCACAATTATTACAATTTACTGAAGATTTTAATAATCAGGAAGGGATATGCTTTTATGAATGGAATTTAAGATCTTTATTTGATAAAAAAGAAAATTTCATTTTTATCAAAGGCAAGTTTAGCTCAAAATTTTCAACAAATCTTGAAATAGAGCCTTTGGGGAATGGATTAACAGTGACCTATTCTTGTTTGCAATTAGCATATTATATGGGCTTTAGTGAAATCTATTTAATTGGGAAAGACCATAGTTATAATACAAATCAAAAATCAGGAGTAGGTATTGTAAGTAAAGGAAATGAAGAAAATCATTTTATAAAAGGCTATTATAAAAAGGGTCAGAATTGGGATGCACCGGATTATAAAACTGAAGAATATGCCTATTCATTAGCACGTATAGCATTTGAAAAGAACAGAATAGTTATTAAAGATGCGACAGAAGGTGGTAAACTTAAAGTTTTTGAGAAAATTGATTTTAACTCATTGTTCTAGTCAAATGTTTGTTAATAATACTCTATTGATAAAAAATGAATTTGAATAAATACAAAATCGGAAAAACGCACATTTCTATAACCAATCCTCAAAATACAATAAAAAGTATTGAAAATGCTGTTAGTCTAGGTATTACAACGCACATCTGTGTGTCTGATTTTCGTTCATTATATTATGCTTCTACCCATCCGGAATACAAAAAAATAATGGAAACAGCTTATCTGAATACTCCAGATGGGATGCCATTAATATGGATGGCAAGGTTATGGGGATTGAAAAATGTACATCGTACAATGGGACCTCAATTATTTGTAAACATGCTTAAAAACCCAAATAATGGGTTAAAACATTTCCTATTAGGAGATACAAACGATGTGCTAAAGCAAATTAAAACAGAATTTGTTGAGAAGTATAATTCCATAATAGTAGGAACTTTTTCTCCACCATTTATCAATATTGATGAATATGATTACCTTTCAATATCAAAAATGATTAATGATAGTGGTGCTGATATTGTTTGGATATCAATGACTGCACCAAAACAAGATTATTTCGCAGTAAAAATTGAACCCTTATTAAACAAGAAAATTCTTATTGGAGTTGGTGCAGCATTCAGATATTCTTTAGGTTTCTATAAAATTCCAGGTGGTTTCCTTCAAAAAATTGGTTTAACAGGTTTTTTTATGAGGAAAAAAACTTGGTGGCAATTTAAATGGTATGTTAAACATATTTTGATTTTAATTTGGTATTCATTTCAAATTATAGGAAATCGAATTTGTGGTAAAAAATATTACGAATAAAAAATATATTTATTCATGGTTGAAATATTTGTAAAAAAGACAATTGATTTAACTTTAATAGAAAAACAAGGCTTAACTAATCTTTTTAACGTCATTTTTAATAAGAATAGAACCATTATTAATTTTGACAATCAATATATTAACAACGCTCTTGGATATTCGTATCATGTTTTTATGACTGATAATGGAGAGATTGTTGGAAGCATTTCTCACATCCCAGGTTATTATTATATAAATGAGGTTAGGCATTTATTTTTACTTGGAGCAGATGCAATGATATTAAAAAAATACAGAGATTTTTTTTACTATTATGATATGTTAATGAGTTTAAATGAGTTCGCAAAAAAAGACGGTGCTGTACTCTTTTATAGCTTCCCAAATGACACCTCAAATCCTATACTTCTAAAAGCAAAATTATCATATACAATTGGAAAACTTGGAACATATATATTGCCTTATCGTGTTGGTGGTATAAAAAAAAATCTAAAGTTGCTTAACTTCTTATCAATTGTATTTTCTTGGAAGTGGATTTATTTAATGGCATTAATTTCAAGTAAGAAAGAAGCCTCATTTTTGATTAAGAAAGATAACGAAACATTTAACGAAAGTCGTTATAAAAGAATGAATTCCGATTATACAATTGTTAATAAAGATAATTTGTGGTTTGTTTATAAGATTATGAATTATGAAGGTATAAGAACAGCCTTTTTAATAGATGTAGCTATTAAATCGCCCCGTAATTTTAATAAGGCTATTCGTTATATTGTCAGAAAACATAATTCAGAATTTGATGTTATACTCTATGTTGGGAATTTACCATTTAGGTTTACCGGCCTAATAAAAGTTCCTGTAAAATATGAACCTAAGAATTTTAATTTTGCTGCATTAATTTTTGATGATTCAAAAGTAAATAAAACAGATATTTTCGATATTCAAAACTGGGATGTTAATCTTTCAAATACAGATTTAATATAATTTAAAGTATAGCGCTCAAGTTAAATAGCATTCTTGAAAATATAAAAATAATGAATATTCTCACTTTTGATATAGAAGAATGGTTTCACTGTGATTTCATTTCAGACTCTTCCACATGGCAGAGTTACGAAGTACGAATACATAATGCAACTGAAAAAATACTCCAGGCACTTGATAATGGAAATGTTAAAGCTACATTTTTTGTATTAGGTTGGATTGCCGAAAAATACCCAGAAGTCATAAAAAAAATTCATGATTCAGGGCAAGAAATTGCATGTCATTCTTACATTCACGAATTGGTGCATAGAATGAATGCTGAAACATTCAGAAAAGACACCGAATATTCTTTGAAACTAATTGAAGATATTATTGGTGAAAAAATTATAACTTATAGAGCTCCTGCCTTTTCAATCACCGAAAATACACCATGGGCATTTGAAGTCTTAGCAGAATTAGGGATAGAATATGATTGTTCGGTTCTTCCTTCAAGCAGTCATGATTATGGTGGATTTCCGTCGTTTGGAGAGTGTATGCCATCAATAATTGAAATAAATGGATATAGAATAAAAGAATTTCCTATGAATACAATAAGTCTGATGGGAAAACAAATGGTTTTTTCAGGAGGTGGATTTTTTAGATTGTTCCCTTATTTTTTAATCCATAAATGGACAAAAAAATCGGATTATGTTATGAGTTATTTTCATCCACGCGATTTTGATTACGAACAACCGATGCTGCATCAATTGCCATTAATGAGAAAATTTAAATCCTATGTTGGCTTAAAAGGTGCTTATCCAAAATTAATTCAATGGATCAATGATTTTGAAACAATGAGCCTTGGGGAAGCATCTCAGCAAATAGATTGGAGTAAAGCCAAAATAATATCGTTATGATAAAAAAAACGATACTAATAACAGGTGCTTTTGGTTTTATTGGAACCAATCTATCTTCCTTTTTAAAGGATCAGGAAATATATACTTTAATAGCACTTGATATTGAAAAACCACTAAATCATAAATATGATAAATTTTATAGTTGGAATCAGATAGATGAAATTGATTGGGATAATATTCATACCATTATCCATTTGGCAGGGAAAGCACACGACACTAAAAACTCTAAAGAAGAAGTATATAGAGAGATAAATGTTGGATTAACAAAAAGAATCATCTCTTATTTTAAAAAAAGCAAAGCTCAAAGATTTATATTTTTCAGTTCAGTTAAAGCTGTTGCCGACACAGTTTCTGGAGCGTTTTTATGTGAAGAAACAATCCCAAATCCTCAAACACCTTATGGAAAATCAAAACTAGAGGCAGAAAGACTAATTCAAATTGAAACAAATGGCACTGAGAAAAAAGTATTTATTATCAGACCATGCATGATTCATGGACCTGGCAATAAAGGAAATCTGAATTTATTATATAAAATGGTTGAAAAAGGGATTCCATACCCATTAGGTAGTTTTGAAAATTTAAGATCCTTTACATCAATTGGAAATTTAAATTTTGTTTTAGAACAATTAATCCAGAAAGATGTTAAATCTGGAATCTATCAATTAGCTGATGATGAAACTCTATCTACCAATCAACTTATTGAGGAAATTGCTTTTTCAATGGGTAAAAAAAAGAAAATTTGGTATATTAACAAACGTTTTGTTAAATACATTGCGACTATAGGAGATTTTCTTCATTTGCCGATTAATAATGAAACTTTAAAGAAATTAACTGAGTCTTATGTTGTGTCTAATAATAAAATAAAAAAAACACTTGGAATCGATAAAATGCCGATTTCTGCAAAAAAAGGTTTAGTTATTACCTTAAAATCGTTTAAAAATTAAACAATCAATAATTATGCAAACAAATTTTAATTTAGACTCTTTTATAAAAAAATATGTTACAAAAAGAGAAAAAAGTTTATTAGAATCTGATTTTAAAAAATATGATACTGAGCTAAAGAAAAGAATTAATGGAAAGAATGTACTTGTTATAGGAGGTGCTGGAACAATTGGGTCTTCATATATTAAAGCAATACTTAAGTTTAATATTAAAAAACTAGTTGTAGTTGACATCAATGAAAATGGTCTAACAGAATTGGTTAGAGATCTCCGTAGTTCAGTAGGTTATAATATTCCTGAAGATTTTATTACTTATCCTATCAATTTTGGAGATAGAGTTTTTGAAAAACTATTCAGGCAAATTGGGCCCTTTGATATTGTAGCAAATTTTGCAGCCCATAAACATGTTCGTAGCGAAAAAGATATTTATTCAATTGAAGCAATGATTGAGAATAACGTACTTCGTGCCCGGAAATTATTAGACCTTTTACTTGAGTTTCCTCCTGAACATTTTTTTTGTGTATCAACCGATAAAGCAGCAAATCCGGTAAATATTATGGGTGCCAGCAAAAAACTAATGGAGGAATTAATTATGGCTTATGCTAGCAAATTACCAATTAAGACTGCACGTTTTGCCAATGTTGCTTTTTCAAATGGTAGTCTTCCATTGGGTTTCATTGAAAGAATGAATAAAAACCAACCATGGTCCTGCCCATTAGGGATAAGACGTTTCTTTGTTTCCCCTCAAGAATCTGGTGAATTATGTTTGATAGCATCAATTATGGGTGAATCAGGAGATATTTTTTATCCAAAATTAGACGAAGAAAAAGATATGATTCCTTTTGATCAGATTGCAAAGGATTTACTTTCAGTTTTAGGACTGAAACCTGATATTTGCTCATCAGAAGAAGAGGCATGTAAAAAAGCATTATTACTTAATCATGATTCAACAACTTATCCTATTTATTTTTTTGGTTCAGACACATCAGGGGAAAAAGCTTATGAAGAGTTTTTTACCGATGAAGAACTATTAGAAAAAGAAAAATTTATCAATTTAGGCGTGATAAAAAATTCAAAAAAGAGAAATAGTAAAGAAATAGACGAAATATTCACAAGTATAAATAAGCTTTTTGAAACAAAAGAAGTTACAAAAGCGTCAGTAGTAGAAATTTTAAAAGAATACCTTCCTAATTTTCAACATATTGAAAAAGGGAAAGGATTAGACCAAAAAATGTAAATAATTAAAAAAAATGAAATATGATAAGAATTTTTGATTTTGTTTTTAGTTTAGTTTTAATACTAATAATACTTCCATTTTTATTACCGATTGTAATAATCTTGCTTTTAACAGGAGAACATTATGTTTTTTATCGTCAGATAAGAATTGGGAAAAATGCAAAAGAGTTTGGCTTATATAAATTTGCTACCATGTTAAAAAACAGCCCTAATATGGGAACTGGAGATGTAACTCTGAAAAATGATCCCAGAGTTTTACCATTAGGCGGATTTTTGAGAAAAACAAAAATTAACGAAATCCCTCAATTATTAAATATTTTATTTGGGCAAATGTCGTTTGTAGGTCCACGTCCTATGACTCCTCGAAATTTTAAAATTTATACTTCAGAAGAACAAAACATTATAAAAAAAATGAGTCCAGGATTAACTGGAATAGGTTCTATAATATTCAGGGATGAAGAAACAATTTTTGAAAAGCTAAATATGCCTCTTGAGAAATGTTTAAAGGAAGTAATTATGCCTTATAAAGCAGAATTAGAAAAGTGGTATTTTGAACATTTAAATTTATGGGTTTATATAAAAGTCATTTTTGTAACCGCTTGGGTAATTGTATTTCCTAAAAGTAACATCCACAAAAAATGGTTTAAAAATTTACCAGAGAATACAATTATTAATAAAATAAAAACCGAAAAATAATCTTTTATATTTTTACAAAAATCAAATCATTATGCCAAAAATAGCTCTAATCACTGGTATTACAGGACAAGACGGTTCTTACTTAGCTGAATTTTTAATAGAAAAAGGATACGAAGTTCACGGGATTCTTCGCCGATCTTCTACTTTTAATACTGCACGTATTGAACATCTTTATTTTGATGAATGGATTAAAGATACAAAACAAAAACGAAGTATCAATCTACATTATGGTGATATGACTGATAGTAGTTCTTTGATTCGTATTATACAAGCCGTAAAACCAGACGAAATATACAATCTTGCTGCTCAAAGCCATGTTCAAGTCTCATTTGAAGTACCAGAATATACAGCAGAATCGGATGCAGTAGGAACTTTGCGCATACTAGAAGCAGTTCGCATACTTGGTTTGGAAAAAAATTGCAAGATTTATCAAGCTTCTACTTCTGAATTGTATGGTAAAGTTCAAGAAATTCCACAGAAAGAAACTACACCCTTCTACCCTCGCTCACCTTATGGTGTAGCAAAACAATATGGGTTCTGGATTACGAAAAATTACAGGGAATCTTATGGTATGTATGCTGTAAATGGTATCTTGTTCAACCATGAAAGCGAACGCCGTGGAGAAACCTTTGTTACTCGTAAGATTACTTTGGCTGCCAGCAGGATAGCACATGGATTACAAAAAAAATTATATATGGGTAATCTGGATGCTTTACGCGATTGGGGTTATGCAAAAGATTATGTACAATGTATGTGGATGATGTTACAATATCCCGAACCAGAAGACTTTGTAATAGCAACTGGCGAAATGCATACAGTACGTGAATTTATAGAACTTGCTTTCACAGAAGCCAACATTGAAATTATTTGGCAAGGTATTGGTATTGATGAAAAAGGGATCGATAAAGCCACTGGAAATGTTTTAGTAGAAATAGATAGTAAATATTTTAGACCAGCTGAAGTCGAACAACTTTGTGGAGATCCCACAAAAGCAAAAACATTATTAGGATGGAATCCAACCCAGACCAGTTTTAAAGACTTGGTAAAATTAATGATGAAACATGATTTGGTATATGTGAAAAAGCTGCATGAATCAAAAGTGGTTATATAATAAAAGGCGTAATAAAAGAAACATTTTTCAAACATAGGAAATATGAATAAAAATAGCAAAATATATATTGCTGGTCATAAAGGTTTGGTAGGTTCTGCACTATGGAATAACCTCATTTCAAAAGGATATACAAACCTTATTGGAAAAACAATAGAAGAACTAGATTTAATGAATCAAAAAGATGTTGAAGCTTTTTTCAAACTAGAAAAACCAGAATATGTAATTCTTGCTGCCGCTAAAGTAGGTGGAATTGTTGCCAACAACATTTATCGTGGACAATTTATTTACGAAAACCTCCAAATACAAAACAACGTAATACATCAGTCATATTTAAGCGGAGTAAAAAAGCTCCTTTTTTTAGGTTCAACCTGTATTTATCCAAGAGATGCACAACAACCCATGCCAGAAGATTGTTTATTGACTGACACATTGGAATATACCAATGAACCCTATGCCATTGCTAAAATAGCTGGATTAAAGATGTGTGAAAGCTACAACTTACAATATGATACTAACTTTATAGCTGTAATGCCAACCAATTTGTATGGTCCTAATGATAATTTTGATTTAGAAAAAAGCCATGTATTACCAGCAATGATTCGTAAGATTCATTTAGGAAAATGTTTAGAAAACAATGATTGGGCAAGTATAAAAGATGACTTAGATAAGCGACCAATTGAAAATATTAATGGCAAAAACACAAAAGAAGAAATAATTAAAATATTGTCTAAATACGGTCTATATTTTGATTCAATTATTAGTTCTACACCTAAAGTTTCTGTTGAAATTTGGGGAACTGGAGCACCATTACGCGAATTTCTATGGAGTGAAGAGATGGCGGATGCCTGTGTATTTATTATGGAAAATATTAATTTCAAAGATATTATTAAAATCTCTAATAAAACCCAATCAAAAGAAGTTCGCAACACTCACATCAATATAGGTACAGGTAAAGAAATTACCATCAAAAATCTTGCACTTCTCATAAAAGATACAATTGGCTTTAATGGAACCCTTAAGTTTAACGATTCTAAACCAGATGGAACTATGCGAAAACTAACAAACCCATCTAAACTACACAATTTTGGATGGCATCATAAAATTGAAATCAAAGAAGGTATAAAAAAAATGTATGAGTGGTATTTGCAATAGGTTAGTTTTTAAAAACTTTTTAAAACCAAATTCATTGATTAAAAAGATTATTTTATTTTTATATATTGCTCTTATCACAACAATGAGTATTCTTCCAGCTTCTGACATTCCTAAATTAAAAACTTTTCCTTATTTTGATAAAATGGTTCATATTATTATGTATGCAGGATTAAGTTATTTAATGCTATGGAATTTGAGTGAAAATTCAAGCAAAAGAAAATATTTGGGGACTTTTTGTTTCGTTTTTGGTTGGGGTTTTTTGATGGAAATTATACAGGGAATCAGTAATATGGGGCGCTCTTTTGAACTTATAGATATAATTGCCAATACATCTGGAATTATACTTGGATTCATAACTTGGGTTTTTCTAACCAAATATGTGAAAAGAAAATATATTAATTTTCATTGAAATAATTTCTTTTCTATTGCGTAAAAAAATATTTCTGTTAATAATTTCAAAAAATAAAAATAGAAAAAAATCTTATAGTAATAATATTTAATAATATACATATAATTACTATAATTTATTTAACTAATTCTCAGAGTATTTATTATAACTGTTTTAAATTTTACACTTTACAAAAAATAAAAAAATCAATTACCTTTGTGGTCGTTCACTTTTTTGTAATTTTGCTAAGCTAAACCTTATTTTTTCGAATTAAAATTCTACAATTATCTTTTAATATATTAAATTATTTTTTATGCAAATAAATACTAACAAATTAAAAACAAACCTAAACTTGCTTAAACAATCTATTAATAAAAATTATTTATTAAAAACATTTGGGTTACGATTACTCATATTTATGGGTATAGGAGCAATTATTTATTTCATTATTAGAAGCAATCCTGAGATTAAATACAATATCCAACATGCTCAATATGTAAAAGAATTTTCTAAAATTATTATGTATCCTAGCTTTTATATATTGAAAGCAATTGGATATGATGCTTATCTTTTTTATTCAAAAACAATTTATATTTATGGGGTCTATGCAATTGGGATTAATGGCTCTGGCTCTGTTTTTTTAGGTATTCCTTGTTTTGGAATAGCTTTAATGGGGGGGTTTATAGCATTAATTGTTTCGTTTCCTGGCAAATTAAAACATAAATTATGGTTTATTCCTAGTGGACTTATTATAATTCAACTTTTAAATATCTCAAGGATGTGTACACTTGCTGTTTTAATTCACAAAGGATTTAGACATACTTTTGAAGATTACTATTTTCTAGGGATTTTTAAATTTAACCATCACGACATTTTCAACTTCTTTATTTACATAGTAATTTTTGGAATGTTTGTTCTTTATGTAAACAAATTTGGTGTTAGAAACTATAAGGCTAAGTAATGATTGAAAAATAAAATTTATTTCTTATAGTCTACCATCTACAACATTTAAAGGAAGCAATGATTTAATATCGTATAAAACACTAATTTTACTTCTTTTGGTAAAGTCTATTGTTTTGAAATCATTATGGGCAACTGCCAATACAATAGTGTTATAATTGCTTATGTTTGGTTCAGTAATTAATGTTTCGTTGTATTCTTTTTTTACATCCAATGAGTCAGCCCAAGGATCATAAATATCTACATTACAACCAAATTGACGTAATTCATTCACAACATCAACAACTTTAGTATTTCTAATATCTGGACAATTTTCTTTGAAAGTTATTCCCAAAACTAAAACTTTAGATTTATTAATTGGAATATCTTTTTTGATCATTAACTTAACGATTTGTGAAGCAATCCATGCCCCCATACCATCATTCATACGCCGTCCGGCAAGAATAATTTCGGGATGATAACCTACCTCTTGTGCTTTTTGTGCGATATAATAAGGATCAACCCCGATACAATGCCCACCAACTAATCCTGGTGAAAATTTCAAAAAATTCCATTTAGTTCCTGCTGCATCTAAAACTGCGCGCGTGTCGAGATTCATGTGAGCACATATATGTGCCAACTCATTTACAAATGCGATATTTATATCTCGTTGCGAATTCTCAATTACTTTAGCAGTTTCTGCAACTCGAATAGAAGGCGCTTTATGTGTTCCTGCTTTTATTACTGTTTTGTATAATTGGTCAATTATTTCTGCTATTTCCGGTGTAGATCCTGAAGTTACTTTATGAATAGTAGTTACAGTATGTTCTTTGTCGCCAGGATTGATACGCTCTGGCGAATAACCTGCATAAAAATCAACATTGAGTTTCATTCCAGAAACATTTTCTATAACTGGCAAACAATCTTCTTCAGTACAACCTGGATAAACTGTAGATTCATAAATAACAATATCTCCTTTACTTATTACTTTTCCTATAGTTTCGCTGGATATTATCAAATGTGTAAGATCAGGACGATTATTTTTATAAACAGGTGTTGGTACAGTAACTATATATACATTGCAATCGCGGATATCTTCAACATTGCTAGAAAGGAAAAGACCTAAATCGAATGAAGGCTCTAATTTTAAAACAGATTGGAGATTTGAGTCATCAACCTCCAAAGTACTATCATGTCCTTGATTAAGATCATTAATGCGAGATTGCCTTATATCAAATCCAATTACTGGAAAATGCTTTGCAAATTCAACAGCTAAAGGCAAGCCTACGTAACCTAAACCAATCATACATATTTTATGAGATTCCATATTAAGATTTTTTATTTTTTACAATTTCTTTTTCTGACATTTCTAAATCTGTGAGAGGTAATGTAACAATCAAATTATGACCGATTTGAGTGATACGAATTACAACCTTTTTTTTACCCATATAATTAACCAACTCTCCATCAAACCCTGCAAGAACACCTGATACAATTCGAACAAAAGTACCTGGTTTAAATACTTTGGTGCTAATAGTTATTTCATATTCAGCACTTCCTAATTTTTGCAAGGCTTCTATTTGCCATTCAGGTATGGCAGCAGCTTTTCCCGAGAAACTTATATATCTGACTGCACCTTCGATGTTTAGTATATCATAGTATTCTAATTCACTCGCTTTTACAAAAACATAAGAGCGTATTAAAGGCTCTTCTATCCACTTTTTACGATCTTTCCATTTACGAAGTTTTTTTTGAAGTGGTAAATAGGCTTCTATTCTTCGTTCAATAAGCCTTGAATAAACCTTTTTTTCAAATCTAGGAAAAGTATATAAAGCAAACCAATTATAACCCATTATTCATTTCAATAATTTTTTTCTTATCCAATATTTTTATTTTCAACAACTTATTAATTATTTTTAAATTTAATAGCAATCAAAATACAAATATAGATATTGCTGCAAATTTAGTGAAAGAAAATGAAACGATAAGCATTGGGTGAAAATTAAATATTTGAGTTAAAAGTATAAATCTGACTTTTTAAAATCCATTACAAGTAAAATTCAAACTATTATTCATCCCATTTTATTTTGGTTTTAGATTGTGGAATTGTGTCTAACACAGTTTTTTTTGAGGATTTTTCCTTCGCTTCTTCCCAATCAATGATGTATTTACCTTTTTCCTGTATTTTAAAATGCTGTTGTTGAATAATATCAGTAGAATCTCGTTGCAGCCATTTAAATTCCTCATTCAAAATGTTGTTAAGGTTGCGTTTCTCATTTTTAAAATCAAGTATCAATTTATCTTTTAGCCCTTTAACATCGTATTTAAAAATAGGATTATCTATAGTTCCTGAAACTTTCAAAAAAAGTTTAGATCTCCCTAAGCCATCATCTTCCTCGTAACCAAATTCTTTCTGAGATTTCTGCCTTTGTTGTAGGTATAATTTTCTTTTTTTAGAACTTAACTCCGACAACAAAACATTGAGACGATAATTAATAACATTGTTAAATTTATGTTCGCCTGATATACCAAGGTTTATCGCAGTTGATTGTATATCCATAGCAGGAATATTAATGGTTTCGTCATTAATTAGAATTTGATTTTGCAAGGTTTTAAAACTAACTTCTTTTAAATCATCTATATTGATAAATCTCGATAACTTCATCAAGGGTTGATAGTTCAGCAACTTTCCATTTTCAATCTTTACATCTATTTTCGACCAAATACTTTTTTTGTCAAATTGTAAATAAGAATTAAAAAAGGCAGCAAACTGAACATTTGCAGAAATATTTCCACTGATATTATTGAAAGTAAGGTTTTTTTGTCCAAAATTATCAAATACGTAAAATAGCTGCTGTGCATTTACTTTTGAGGTGTTTACATCGCAACTGATTAAGAATTTTGCATTTTGCGATCCATCTATCATCATATTGCCACTCACATTACCGTCCATACTTTCCATACTAAGTTGCTCAGCTTTAAAAAGTCGATTATTATAGCTTAATTTTCCCTTTAAATTATTGGCTTTGAATTTTTTGTATTTAGCTTTATCTGCAATAAGCGAGAAATTAAAAATGTAATTGTCGCTTAAACGAAATTCAGCAAAACCAGTTGTAGTGTATTTATTTCCAATTATTTCGTCTAAATCTAAATTGCTTGAAAATAAATCGGCGTTTACTTCTATTTTTTGATTTTCGAGAAATATAAAAGGGATTACATTCCTGAAATAACCTTTTAAATTCACATCGCTGCTCGAAATATTCCCAGTTAATTTATTAATTTCAATATCATTATTGGTAAATCTGAAAATTCCATTAAAATTAGTGTAATTACGATTATCATTTTTTAGTTTTAACATAACATCACTAATCGTAGCTTGTCCGGTAGTTTGACTATTAATAAAATCGGTTACTTTCAATGCTTTTTTGTTGATTTTCCCTTTAAAATCAACATTAATAGCAAGATTCCCTTGCATATTTACAATATTATCAGTATTTATAAACTGTTGTAAATCCTGTAAATTAAGATTGGCGGAAGCAATACAATTGATAGTTGGATTTTTGAAGTCGTTGATGGTAAAGCTGGCATTAATGTTCCCTTTTTTTAGATTACATGAAAATTGCTGAACGGTAAGCCTATTATTTTCGGATTTGGCATCTTGCCCATTATTGTACGAGCCTTTTAACATAACATTGGTAAGGCGTGCATTGGATTTTTTATGGAAAATTTCGCCATTGCGAAAACTAAAACTTGCCGCAATCAAAGGAAGATGGACACCTCCATAATTTCCTTTGATTTCCATTTGGAGATCAAAAATGCCTTTGCTTTCGTAGTTATTGAAATAAGTTTGTTGGTGTTTGGGTAATTCTTTAATAAAGTTATGTAATTGAATATCTTTACCTTTAATTATTAGCTGTAATTTCTTGTTGGACGAAGCATAAAATATTTTTCCTTTTACATCAAAACCTAAATCATTGAGCTGTAAATCGCCATTTTGTATTTCAACGGACTCTTTGATAGTATTAATATTGCCAACCAATGAAACTTTAGCTTTTTCATTGCTAAAATAAACCACTTCACCCGATTGAAAATGATTAATTTGTAGGCTTCCATCTAATTTGAGTGCTTGAATCTCATTTGAAAAATCACCCTTTGCAATAGCATTTTCTACCAAAATATCATAATACTGTAGAGCTGCCTTATTGATATATTTGATTTGTACATTTTTAAATTTAATATTCTTAAGGCTAAATTCAAATTTTGAATTGTTTTGCTTCCCGGTTGATTTCCAGCAATGGAAATTGTCGTTCCCCATCTCATCTACTTTCAGATTTACCACAGCATCTATAAGCTCTATATGTTTGATGCGATAATGCTTATAATATAAATCCCATATATTAAATTCGAGGAAAACAGATTTGGCTGTTAACAAAGTATCTTTAATTGAATCTTTTACAGCATCTTTGGCAACTATTTCCTTAAAATTTAGCGAAGCATTCGGAAATTTATCGAATACCGAAAATTCAATATCTTTTACCGAAATTTCGGTTTGTAATGATTTATTAATTTCTGCTACAAAAAGATTTTTTATGGTGTTTTGATTGTAGTATATAATTAAATATCCAACACTTACAACTAAAAATAAAAAAATCAGAATACCTAAAAGTATTCTGATTAAATATTTTTTAATGTTTTTTTTAGCGGAAATGAATATCATAATTTAAGTTTAAAGTACTTGGAGTACTTAGTATTTAATTAGGTATTCTTAACTAACTCAATTAGCGTGTTTTTATTGTGGTTTTAAGTTCAACTATTTGCAGCCTTACTTTATGAACATTATAAACTACTATTGTAACATTTTTAAGTAAGAAACTTCTTTTTCGCTCAAAAAACGCCACATTCCGCGAGGAATATCTTTTTTGGTTAATCCTGCAAACATGGTTCTGTCGAGTTTTACAACTTCGTAGCCCAATGCTTCAAAAAGGCGACGAATTACACGGTTTTTGCCTGTATGTATTTCGATGCCAATTTCTTTTTTATTTTTGGCTTCGTCAATATAAGCAATGTCGTCAACTTTAATAATACCATCTTCTAATTCAACGCCATCCCAAAGTTTTTCCAAATCAGATTTTGAAAGGGCACGGTCTAACTCAACATGGTATAATTTTTTTACGCCATAGCGTGGATGGGTGAGCTTTTTAGCGATTTCACCATCATTGGTAAAAAGCAATAAACCGGAAGTATTCCTATCGAGCCTTCCTACCGGATACAAACGCTCTTTGCAAGCATCTTTTACCAAAGCCATCACGGTACGACGTTCCTGAGGATCGTCAACAGTAGTAATATAGCCTTTGGGTTTATTTAGCAACACGTATTTCTTTTTCTCACTTACCAACGTTTCGCCACCATATTGCACAGAATCGGTTGGAAGTACTTTTGTTCCCAATTCAGTAATAATTACTCCATTAATCGCAACTGCACCACTAATAATTAAATCATCAGCTTCGCGACGTGAGCAAATACCGGCATTGGCAATATACTTATTTAAACGTATTGCTGAATTATCAGGACGATTGGTGTTTTTAAAATTCTTTAATTCCAATACATCTGCACGTTTAGGACGTTCGCGAACCGGTAAGTCAATTTCCGAAGTTCTGCGACGTGGTTTGTTTTTGTGAAGGTAGCGATCATTGGCAGGATTATCATCATAACTTCTCTTTTTCTCAGAAAAAGGTCTGTCGTCTTTTTGATAACCTTTTTTATAATCCCTTGCCGGACTTGAACTAAAATCTTTATCGTTTTCTCTTCTTGGTTTATATTCTGATTTTTCGTTTCTTTCACCATAAGAAGGCTTGCTGTCTCTACCGTCAAATTTAGGTTTGAACGATGTTTCTCTTTTTTCTCCGTAATTGGGTTTTTCCCTTCTATCTTGATATGTAGGTCTTTCAGATGATTTGGCATCTCTATCTCCATATCTTGGCTTATCGTCTCTATCACGGTATGAAGGCTTGCTATCTCTATCAGCAAATTTAGGTTTAAATGAGCTTTCTCTTTTTTCTCCGTAATTAGGTTTATCGTTTCTATCGCGATACGAAGGTCTTTCAGATGATTTATTGTCCCTATCTCCATATCTTGGCTTATCGTCACTATCGCGATAAGATGGCTTGCTATCTCTATCTCCATATTGTGGTTTACCAAAAGGTTTGTCGGTATTGCCAAATTTAGGTTTAAATGAGGATACTGATCTTTCTGGTCTGTCTGAAGACTCAATTCTTTTTTTATAATCGGGTTTTGAAAATTGCGATGAACCTTCTGAACGTCTGCTTCTTTCTGGTTTTCCAAAAGAGCGATTATTGTTATTTCTTTCCATGATATTTTATAAAATGCGGCTGCAAAGGTAGGCATAATCTTGGTAATTTCCTAAATATAATTTAGTTAAACGAATCAGGTAAATGTAGGAAAGTCTTGATGCGGATATTTTTAATAAGCAATTTACACTACTCAATAAACATCGCTTTTGAAATACAAATGTTTTCGATAGTCATTTACATTGAAAGCTGTTTTTGTGGTTTAACAAATATTGCCGGGACAATGGACGGATGTCTCCGAAACGTTTCAGACGATACCGGGACAATGGACGGATGCCTTTGAAACGTTTCAGATGAAGCCGGGAAGATGGACGGATGTCTTTGAAACGTTTCAGACGATGCCGGGAAGATGGACGGACGCTTCGGAAACGTTTCGGACGATGCCGGGAAGATGGACAGCTGTCTTTGAAAGCCGTTATTAGAGGATGTAAATTAAACTGTGTCAAAATAAAAAAAGTAATAATTTTGACATATGGAACAAGAAGAATTTGATTTTGAAGCTTTCATGCGGGATGCAAAAGAAAAGCTAAAACAGAAACAGCCCATGTCAGGGAAAGACGGTATTTTCCAGCCATTAATCAAGCATATGCTTGAAGAAATGTTAAATTCCGAAGCTGATCAATACTTAGATGAACAACAACGCTCTAAAGGGAACAGGCTGAATGGCAAATCCAGAAAACAGGTAAAGAGTACATCAGGAGCCTTTGAGTTAGAAACGCCCAGAGATAGAGATAGTACTTTTGAGCCAAAAGTTGTATCTAAGCGGCAAATTGTTTTAAATGAGGATTTAGAGCAACGGGTGTTAAATTTGTATAGTATTGGTATGAGTACAAGAGACATTAGCAGAAATATTGAAGAATTATATGGTTTTACAATGTCTCCCACCTCATTAAGTAGTATTACAGACAAAGTAATTCCTCTGGTAAAAGAATGGCAGCAGAGGCCATTAGAAAGGGTATATAGTTTTGTATGGTTAGATGCTATTCATTACAAAGTTAAAGAAGATGGTCAGGTAACATCCAGAGCCATTTATAACATAATTGGAATCGATACCAAAGGACAAAAAGATTTGTTAGGGATGTATGTTTCAGAAAGTGAAAGTGCAAGATTTTGGCTACAAGTATTAAACGATTTAAGAAGCAGAGGCGTAGAAGATATATTAATAGCCAGTATAGATAATTTAAATGGGTTTAAAGAAGCTATATCAAACATCTATCCCAAAACTGATATTCAATTGTGTATTATTCACCAGATAAGAAATACAATGAAATATTTAGCTTGGAAGGATAGCAGAGAATTTTTAAAAAATATACGTACAGTTTATCAAGCGAGTACAAAAGAAGAGGCGGAATATAATCTTGATTTAGTAGAACAAAAATGGGGAAAGAAATATTCAATTATATTTAAATCATGGAGGAACAATTGGGAGAATCTCAGCAGTTTTTTTAAGTATCCGAGTGAAATACGCAAAATAATGTATACTACCAATATTATAGAGGGTTTTCACAGACAAGTACGTAAGGTTACAAAGACAAAAGGTGCTTTTACTTCTGATATAGCATTACTTAAACTAATTTATCTGGCTACTCAACGAATAGTTGAAAAATGGAGAGGAAGAATACTAAATTGGGGTATAATTGCTTCTCAATTAAGCATTATATTTGGCGAACGAGCTAATATTGAAATTAATAGCATTTAAATTATGTTGGGTTTTTTAAGGCATTTTGCGACAGGATTAATAACCATAAAAAAAAGTACTATCTTTGCAAATAGTACTTTAAGGATATTGATCCAATCGGTTAGGTTTATCCCTTCTATGGTTGCTCCCCAGCAGAGCCATAGTCCGTTTTTCCTAACATGCAAATTTAGTAAATATTAACTGACACAGTTTATTTTACACTCCCCGTTATTACTGCATTTTAATATTTACTTCATCTATTTTATCAGTTATGAATGCGCTGCAACTACTACATGCAAAGAATGTTTTTCTCATAGGACATCATTTCCGATACGTGAATAGCTCGGACATTCCAAATCGAAAACAACTGAAAAATAATTACATCTTGTCGAAAAGCATTGGCAAAATATTAAATTACCGTTTGATGATTTGTAAATAATTATATTTATATTTGCACTAATATATAAAAAAGCAAGAAACTATACAAAGCCTAGTTAAAAAGGATGACATTATGTAGTTTTATACAATATAAACGAGTTGTGTACATTAAATGAAGGTACTCTCATGTAAAAATGGGTTGATTGAAATTAAATAGAAAAAAATTAAATTTAATAAGCAGATTTAACTCATATTTGTTATCTTTGTTATCGCATATAAAGTTGTATTTTAAAATAACAAATAGTTAATAGCAAATGAATTATGTAAATTTTTTTTCTAATGATTTGGGGTTTAACTTCAATACAGATTTGAAGCCTAAACCTCTTGATGTGGAAAAAAATTCTGCTTTAACTGATAAGCTTAAAAATTCTGTTTTCTTTTATAAAAGTCCTAATAATACAAACACTTCATTTTATTTAATAACTACTGAATTAAGCAATAACGAATTTGAGGAAATTAGGAAATACATCTGGAATAAAAATGATGTTGATTTAATTTTCTATTATCCTAATGAAGATTCTAAATTAGGAATGTATTATGCAAAATATTCTCCTAATATAAGTAAAGAGGAGAGTTTGTTAGATGAATTCCAAATCTTTTCAACTACTCAAAAAGATATAGATAAAATTGAAAAAATCAAACATTGGCAGTTTGATAGTGGTGTTTTTTGGTTAAATTATCAATCCTTTATTGATAAAACAAAGTACAAAGGAATAGATAAAGAGTTAGTATCTACTTTAAAGGCTTTAAAAGAAAAACTTTATAATTCCTTATTTAATTTAATTCCCGAAGATAATAAATGTAACGAAATAGTTCAAGCTTTAATTGACAGAACTTTATACATTAAATACTTAGAAGATAATCATATTATCAACTCTCATTTCTACGGACATTATTTTAAAGATACTTCTCTTAATTATGGAAAAATATTAGAGTATAATTCAAATACAGACATAAATAAGTTATTTGAAAAAATTCACGAAATTTTTAATAACGCTTTATTTGACCAACCTACAATAGATGATAAATATTTAACTAGAGAAGTTCGTGGATTGATTGCTACCTCATTTAAAGCAAGTCTAAATACAGGGCAATTAAGATTATTCGATTTTCAATTTGATGTTTTACCAGTCGAATTTATAAGTTATATATACGAAGTTTTTTTATCAGAAAAACAAAAAGAAAACGGGATATATTATACTCCAAAAAAATTAGCCCAGCTAATTGTTGATGAAGTAATAAATGAAGATAGAATAGGCTCAATTTTAGACCCATCGTGCGGTTCGGGAATGTTTCTTATCGTTGGTTATCAAAGGCTTTTAGAAATAGCTAAAAAGCAAGATTTAGAACCAGTAAATAATATTGGAAAAATAAGATTTAGGATTAAACTTTTGTCTGATAATATTTTTGGAATAGAGAAAGAACAAACAGCACAAAGATTTACGCTTTTTTCTCTTTCATTGCAGATATTTAATGGTATTAATCCTACTGATGTAAAAGAATTTATAGCGAAAGAATTGAAGGAAAATAAAAAGATAGATTTATTTTCTCAATATTCGTTTTTTAAAAATATAAAACATGCAAATTCACTTAATATTTCTGAAAATCCTTTTGAAAATAAAAAATTTTCTTATTTATTAGGAAACCCTCCATTTTTTGAGACACCTAATACAGAAGAATATAAAAATGAAATTTCTTTTTTAAATTCTTATAAAGTTACTTTGATAAATGAAGACAAAGTAATTGCCCAAAATATTGTAGGAAAGTCTCAAATATCTCAATGCTTTTTTTTAAAAATTAAAGACTGGAGCTATGAAAATACCCGATTTGGTTTTGTCTCTAATAGTTCTAATTTTTATAATGACTATTCAGAGAGTTTTCAAGAGTATTTTTACTCTAATTACGGAATAGAAAAGATATATGAACTTTCAAGAGTAAAAAAGATATTATTTGAAAAGGCAAAAGAAAGTGTTGTTGCAATAATTTTCACAAATGATTTTAAAAATAATATTATAGATTATTATCCAGTAGATTTAGGACTATTTTCCGAAAAGCCTTTTGAGTTATTGATAGTTCAAGAGGATAAGGTTATTGAAATAGAGCAAAAAAGGTTTATAATCAAACAAATAAGACTAAGAGATTTTTTGGTAGGTAATGATTTTGATTTAAAACTTTTTATAAAACTTAAAAAAGATAAAACGCTATCTGATTTTATTCTATTTAAGGATGGCGAACCTTTTATTCACGAAGGTTTAAAAATAGTAGGAGAAAAAGCAATATGTAAAGAATACAAAATAAGCAAAAGTGACTGGGGTAAATTGGGAAGAAAAGACCAATTAAATTATTATGAAAGGTTTAAAAATGAAAATACCTCAAAACATATTAATCAAGAATTTTTGTTTGAGTTTTTAAAACCAAAAAATATTAATCATTTTATAAACTCTGAAATAAATACATTTTTAAGAGATAATATATCAAATTTTGAAAGAGGAAGAAATCCGGAAATATTTTTAGGGGATAAAATTATTTTTAATAGAACTGGTAGTAAGGTTAAATCGATTTATTCAAATCAAAAAATTTATTTTGATTTTGATTTACATATCTTAAAATTAAATAATAATAATTTATACCATTTATTCAATGCAATCTTAAACTCAAATTTAGTCAATTATTACATAGATTTGTTTATAAGAAAAAGACTTGCTGGGTCATATCCCAAAATAGGTAATGATGACATATTAAATATCCCAATTCCAAAAGAATTAGACCAAGATTTGGTAACTCAAATATCTTACATAAGTAAAGACCTGACAGAAGGGAAATATCAATACTCTGAAAAGGAGAATGAAATAAATGAACTCATTTTTGATTTATATGAGTTATCATACTGGGAAAAACAAAGAATAAGAGATTATTTTCTGCCAAAGACAAGAATTGGAAGAAATAAAAAGTTATTAGATGATTATAAAAAAACTATAACAGAGGTAGTAGGTTTTTATCTTAAAAACCCTATTGGAATTGAAGTAACATCAACGAATTTTAATTTAATTGTCGTAAAAATATCATTTAATAATATTACTGATACTCCAAAAGCAGAGAAAACTAAAAAATATATACTAAACGAAATTTTTGAACAAAACCCAAATGAAAATTTTTTAGCAAGTCAAGAAAAAAATTTCGGCAAAGATTGTGTTTATATCATTAAAGAGAATATAAATAGAAATTGGACTAAAACAAAAGCATTTGAAGACGGGCATGAAATATTAAAGCATTTAATACCTATTGAGAATGGAGAGAGAATACATTAGAATAAATAAGCCTTCTCCATTACCAAACTATATCCATCTTTTGAAAGAGTTGGATGACGATTTCTGGAAAAAATGGGTTTTCTATCATTTACTTACATTTTATCAAAATTACAATATCATAGAGTTAAAAGAAAAGATTGTAAATGAAAGAAATAAAGCTCATCCAAGAGTTGAAAGAGAAATAGCAAAATATTTAAGAATTAAATTAAATCATAATAAAGAATTTAGTTATCATTTTACTGCTATTGGTGAAAACACGAATGATGAGGATGTAGAGGGTAATTATGATGTTACCATACACAGCACAAATTGGAAAAACAAAGATTTTCACTTTGAATGCAAAAATTTAGACAGTAGTCAAGATTTAGTTAATAAGTACATTTACTATAACACTTACAGAAAAAACTCAAATAATGAAAATATCTTTGATGGTGGAGTTTTCCGCTACTTTAATGGAAAATATGCTCAAAAGTTGAATTTTGGCGGTATGATAGGTTTTGTATTGGAGGGAGAAGTTTCAAATATAAAAAATGAGATTATAATGCAAATGAAACTAAACGAAACATTTAATACTTCACCTGAAGGGGATTTGTTAAAAGTTGTAGATAATTCCATTGAGCAAAATAATTTTACTTTTGATAGTTACCACAATAGATTTAGTTCTGAATTTGTTTTACATCATTTACTCTTAAACTTCTCTTAATTTTTTTATTGTAAATAGACATAAAAGAAGATATTTCTTATGTAATGAAATGGATAGTTATGAAAAATTCACTGGCTATAAAAGGTGTTTATTTTCAGTGGCAGACAGTTTGTAAATTAAGATAATTAACGCCAAAGCCACCGAAAAGCAACAGCCGAAACGTTCACTTTAAAACATTTTACAAATTATCTGTCACATATATTTCTATTGTTTTTTCATCCGCTTCTAATAATCCTATCAATATTATAATACGATTCTTAGTATTTGTATGTATTTTTGCAGAAGCAACTGCTTGATTAAAATATAGCAACAAACCATCAATAATAAGTAAAATGAAATCATATTTTATAAGATTAGTTTCCATCGTAATGCTATGTTTTGGTATTACAAATACTGTGTTGGCACAAAACACAAAAGAAAACACAACTACCCCAACCAAAGATGCCATCACTACCATCCTTAACCGCAAAAGCGTTAGAGAATTTACAGGAAAAATGCTAACAAACGAAACATTGGATACTCTTGCCAAAGCAGGAATGGCTGCCCCTTCAGCTATGAACAAACAACCCTGGGTATTTATCTTAATCAACGACAGAAAAACACTCAACTTAATGGCCGATAGTTTACCTTCTGCCAAAATGTTGTACAAAGCAGGCGGGGCAATTGTGGTATGCGGCGATCAGAAAAAAAACATCGCCGGAAACGAATTATTTTGGGTAGAAGATTGTGCTGCTGCCAGCCAAAACATTCTGATAGCTGTAGAATCTTTAGAAATGGGAGCTGTGTGGACAGGTGTTTTCCCCGACAACAAAAAAATGGCAACGGTTCGTACTTTATTGGAAATTCCATCGGATGTTATTCCATTGAATGTAATAGCCATTGGCTATCCATCCGGAAAAGATGTACCCAAAAATAAATATAAGAAAGAAAATATTCATTGGAATAAATGGTAGATAGTATTAAAAAGTAAATACACGTCTTTTAATTTTTACAAACTATGTAATGAAAATAAAGAACGCAGATAAAACGGATACGTTCCGTAAACGCAGATATTAGTGGATTTTTTATTTCTGATTTGTTGTTGTTTAAAATCCGTTTAAATCAGCGTTTCCCTTCAGGGATCAGCGTTATCCGCGTTCAAAAAAACAAATCAGAAAATTTAATATTTCAGTTTTTATGTATCAATAAATTATTCTTATTAGTTATGATGATGAAGTTTGCAAGAAATGTTTTTTTATGCTTTTGTTTTTCCTTCCTCTTTTTATTCAATGGTTTTGGACAAACCGATACGTTTGAATTACAAACAGGCGACCTCCTTTTTCAGGATTTAGATTGTGGCCCTTTTTGCAATGCCGTTGAAAAAGTTACCACAGGATACAATGGCGCAAAGTTTTCGCATGTAGGCATAGCAGTTCGCAACGAAGCCGGTAGTATGGAAGTAATAGAAGCCGTTGGTAAAGGCGTTTGCATTACAGCTTTAAAAGATTTCCTTGCCAAAAGCTTCGATACCAATAAAAATCCCAAAGTAATGGTTGGCAGATTAAAATCAAAATACCGGCATTTGATTCCCAAAGCCATCGAAGAAGCTTACAAATTAATTGGTCGCCCTTACGATGAAGTATTTTGTATCAGCAATAACAGCTATTACTGTTCGGAATTGATTTACGATATCTTTAAAAAAGCAAACAACAACCATGCTGTCTTTAAAATTCATCCGATGACTTTTAAAGACCCCGAAACAGGAAAAACATTTGCCATCTGGCTTGATTATTTTAAAGAACTAAACAAACCAATACCCGAAGGTGAATTGGGTAACAATGCTGGAGGGCTTTCATTGTCGAAAAAAATTGAAGTTGTCCATTTTTATGGAATACCAAGCGGATACAAAAAAACTAAAACTACCAGATAAATCAAATGGAAAGTATTTGTAAAATATATAAAATCGGCAATGGTCCTTCGAGCAGTCACACCATTGGACCCCGAAAAGCAGCATTGTTGTTTAAAGAAAAAAACGCTCAGGCACATCATTTCAGTGTAACATTATATGGCAGTTTGGCAGCAACAGGCAAGGGACACTTAACAGATGTTGCAATTATTGAAGCAATGAAACCTTTTGAAATAAAAATTAATTTTGAACCCGGCATTTTCCAAGCTTTTCATCCCAATGCAATGCTTTTTAAAGCCTATAACGCAAGCGGAGAGAAAACAGATGAGTGGATGGTTTACAGCATTGGTGGTGGCGATCTTTCTGCAGAAGGAATAAGCATTGTACGCGAACCTATTTACACAATCACTACAATGAAAGAGGTGTTGGAGTGGTGCGAATTGAATGGAAAAACACTTTGGGAGTTTGTTGAAATACATGAAAACAAAGGATTTTGGAACTATCTGAGCGAAGTATGGCAGGTAATGAAAGCTTCTATCGAAAGAGGTATTGATACCGAAGGAAGCTTACCCGGAGGCTTGCATTTACAAAGAAGAGCACCCTCCTATTTTATAAAATCCTCAGGATATAAAGCATCTCTAAAAAGTAAGTCATTGGTTTTTGCTTATGCATTAGCTGTTGCAGAAGAAAATGCTGCAGGAGGCAAAATTGTTACAGCTCCAACTTGTGGTTCGTCGGGCGTACTGCCTGCTGTTTTGTATCATCTTTACACAAGTTACGAGTTTTCTGAAAAGAAAATACTAAAAGCCCTTGCAACTGCCGGACTTATAGGAAATTTAGTGAAGAAAAACGCTTCCATTTCAGGTGCAGAAGTTGGATGTCAGGGTGAAATAGGAACTGCATGTTCAATGGCTTCCGCAGCTGCTAATCAACTTTTTGGAGGCAGCCCTAATCAAATTGAATATGCTGCCGAAATGGGACTCGAACATCATTTGGGTTTAACCTGCGATCCTGTATGTGGTTTGGTGCAAATTCCCTGTATCGAAAGAAATGCTTTTGCTGCAGCAAGAGCCTTAGATGCTAATATTTACGCTATGCTTTCCGATGGAAAACACAGGGTAAGTTTCGATAGAGTGGTAGGTGTAATGCGCGAAACAGGACATGATATTCCAAGTCTTTACAAAGAAACTTCTGAAGGTGGTTTAGCAAAATTTTAAACTGCTTAATAACTTTTTAATATATATTACGTTAAATACACTATTGAAATTTTAAAATCCATGTTTGCAAAAGACCTAACCGACGACACTATTATTCCGGCTAAAACTTCCGATACTGCTTCATTGGCATTAACCTGGATGGACGAATATAAAGTGAACCACTTGCCTATCGTAAACAACGAAAACTATTTAGGTTTAATTACTGAAGAAGATATATATACATCAAATATTTTCGATGAACCACTCGGCAATCACAAGCTTTCATTGAACAATCCTTTTGTCACCGAAAACCAGCATATTTTTGAAGTGATAAAATTAGCTACAACCTTAAAACTATCACTTATTCCGGTACTTGACAATAAAAATAAATATATTGGAGTAATTACCCTTCGCAAACTCATTGAAGGTTTGTCAGCAAGCACGGCTATTAATAATCTCGGAGGCATCATCGTACTCGAAATCAATGCCAATGATTATTCTTTATCAGAAATTGCTCAAATAGTAGAATCCAATGATACAAAAATACTTAGCTTATTCATTACCTCTCACAGCAATTCCACTCAAATGGATGTTACCATCAAACTCAATCGTATGGATATTTCTTCTGTATTGCAAACCTTTAATCGTTACAACTACAATGTAAAAACAATACTTGTAGAACAAGAAATCATCGAAGACCTGCAAGACAGATATGATTCGCTGATGAAATATCTAAGTATTTAATAAACGCTTGGGCATATGCTAAAACATTTATTAGTTTTTATTCTTTTTATATTACTTGCATTTCGTGGACTTGCTTCAGATGATAGTTTAATAGTAGTAAAAAACATCTCAATTTCAGGAAACGAAATTACCAAAAACTATATTATCTTCAGGGAATTAGTTTTTAAAATTGGCGATACCCTCTCCCCTGCTATTTTAGATCAAAAGATTAAGAAAAGTAATGAAAATCTGATGAACATTTCGCTTTTTAATTTCGTAACAATTAATCCTACAATTATTGATAACAAGGCAAACATTAATATAACTGTTACTGAACGATGGTATATCTGGCCCATTCCTCAATTTGATCTTGCTGATAGAAACTTCAACACATGGTGGAAAACTCAGGATTTCAGAAGAGTTAACTATGGCGTTGACCTTACCATTTACAATTTCAGAGGACGCAACGAAACCGTCAACTTTCTTCTCAGTTTGGGTTACGATGAAAAATATGGTATCTCCTATAAAATTCCCTACATCAATAAGAAACAAACACTTGGACTTATTTTTAGTGGAAACTATATGCGAAATCATGAAGTGGCAGTGAATACAATTGACAATACTATCGTTTTTTTTAAAGACAATAATAATTATCCAAAACAAAGCATTTCAGTTGGCGCCGGTTTAACTTATAGACGAAACATACATAATTCTCATATTCTCCAACTGAGTTATGAAAATTATACGTTTTCTGACACCCTCATCAAACTAAATCCCAATTATTCAACACTGCAACAAAATTCATCAAAATATATTTCTTTTTACTATCAATACAAAAACGATTACCGCGATTATAAACCTTATCCATTACAAGGACATTATTTTGATATTGAAATTAATAAATCGGGTATTGGAATGCTGAATGATAAAAAAACCAACTTCTTTAGTATAAAATCAACCTATCGCAAGTTTTGGAAAATTAGCCCACGTTTTTATGATGCAATTGGTTTTACTGCTAACACAACACCTGATTATCCATATTACGTTCAGAATGGTCTGGGTTTTGGACATGATTTTGTCAGGGGATACGAATATTACGTAATTAGTGGACAAGGTTTTGGTTTATTAAAAACGAATCTCAAATACGCTCTGCTACCTCAAAGAGTATCGAAAATTAATTTTATAAAAACTGATAAATTTAATACGATTCCTTATTCTTTTTATGTAAATTTGTTTGCCGATGCGGCTTATGTTTATAAAAAGAACGATGATGTCAACAATTCATTAGTAAACAATCTGCTGATAGGAATGGGAATCGGTATTGATTTTGTAACTTATTACGATAAAGTACTAAGAGTTGAATATTCGGTAAACAAAAAAGGTGATAGCGGGTTATTTATTCACTTTATGACATCTATTTAAACAATTTCATCAAGAATCATAAATTCTTTCAAATTTAAAACCAATAACTCTTTAACAATATATTTCATGAAGATTGCATTATTTGGAAAAAACATCAACAACGAAAGTATTGAATACATGAAATTGTTGGTTGAACAATTAGAAAATACAGGTATTGCTTTAATGGTTTATGAACCATTTTTTAAAGCTATTGAAAATAAAGTTTCTTTCAATAAAGATGTTCAATTTTTCAGAGAACACACAGAAATTCACAATCAGGTTAACTTTCTTCTATCAGTTGGAGGCGACGGTACTCTGTTGGATACCATCACATTAGTTAGAAATTCAGGGGTGCCTATTTTGGGAATAAATTTAGGACGACTTGGTTTTTTGGCAAGTATTAATAAAGAAATGATTATTCCTGCAATCAATGCCATTATCGAAGGTAATTATACTTTAGATAAACGTACATTGGTAAAAATAGAAACCAAAAATAATTTGTTTGGAGAACTTAATTATGCACTCAACGAAATGACTGTTTATAAGAAAAACCCACTTTCGATGTTATCAATTAAAGTGTTTGTAAACAATGAATTCTTGAATGTTTATTGGGCTGATGGCTTGATAATAGCCACACCAACGGGCTCAACAGCTTATTCGCTCAGTTGTGGAGGACCTATTATTACACCTGACTCAGAAAACTTTATTATTACACCAATTTCCACACATAATCTTACAGTACGTCCAATTGTAATCCCCGACAATAGCCTAATTAAAATACAGGTAGAATCTCGCGAGAGTGATTATTTTGCAAGTCTTGATTCTCGATTTTTAAGTATTCCATCTACTACAGAATTAACAGTTAAAAAAGAATCTTTTCATATTAATTTATTGAAAATGAACAATCAAAACTTTTTTTCTACGATAAGGCATAAACTTTTATGGGGTAGCGATGTACGAAACTGATATTTCTTGCGTTATAGCTGTTATGATTGAAAAAAATGTAATTGTTAAACTATTTTCAGAAGCATAAAATTTATTTTTACTTCATATATTTGTTATAAAAGTATAATAAATGTTAAAAGCACAATGGTTTAAGATTAATTCTCTCAATAATATTGTTTTAAACTAAAAAAAAAATTACTTTTGCTGACTTATGACAAAACCGTCTTTAAAACAGTTATATTATTATTGTTAAGTACTGTTTTTTAGTCTTTTTCAATACAAATAAAGAAAAGAAAATGAAGAAATTAATCATCATTATTTGCGGAATATTTTTAACAATAAGTACTTACGCACAACGTTCAGAACTTGGACTAATGCTAGGAACATCTTATTATTTGGGAGATATAAACCCATCAAGTCAGTTTTACAGCCCTAATTTTGCAGGAGGGCTTATTTATCGTTATAATTTGAATCCGCATTGGGCTTTGAAATTAAATGCACTTTACGGAACTGTTGAAGCCAGTGATGCTGACTTTGGGGAAATTAGAAATTTAAGTTTTAAATCTCATATTTTAGAGTTTTCGTCACAAATAGAGTTAAACTTTTGGGAATACTTTACAGGAAGCAAAAGTCATCGCTTTTCACCTTACATTTTTGCAGGAGTAGCAATATTTAACTATAATCCACAAGCAATAGATAGTGCAGGAGTATGGCATGATTTGCAACCATTAGGAACTGAAGGACAAGGCACTATTGAAACACCTACAAGAAAAGTTTACAGTCTCACCCAATTCGCAATTCCATTTGGAATTGGTGTAAAATTTAGTGTTTCAAAAGTCATCTGCATTGGTGCAGAATGGGGTTTACGTAAAACTTTTGCCGATTATATTGATGATGTTAGTACTACTTATGTTGACAGATTTTTATTAGCTAACGAAAAAGGTAAAATTGCAGGATATTTATCAGATCGTACACCTGAACTTTTATATTCCAACCCTACACCAGACCCAAACGACCCAACCACATTTATAATACATCGTCCTGCACACATAAAAGATGAACAAAGAGGTAATTCATCTACAACAGATTGGTATTCATTTGCTGGAATTACGATAACTTTTAAATTGGGATATAAATCAAGACCAAGTTGTTTTGATAAAGGATTTAATTATAAAGAAAATATTTATTACTAAACTTCCTAATAGGCAAAGAGGGATAATGAGTTTGAGAGATCAATTAGATAAAAGCAAAATACCACAACATGTAGCTATTATTATGGATGGTAATGGCAGATGGGCTAAACAACGTCAACACGATCGTACATTCGGTCATGAAAATGGCGTAGTTTCTGTAAAAGATACTGTTGAAGCCGCTGCTGAGATTGGTATTAAATATCTTACACTTTACGCTTTTTCTTCTGAAAATTGGAATCGTCCTAAAAATGAAGTAGATGCTTTGATGAGTTTATTGGTTAAAACTATTAATCAGGAAACGAAAACATTAAATGATAACAATATACGTTTGCATGCAATTGGTGATTTACAAAGTTTAGAGCCTCAAACTTTTAACGAATTACAGAGAGCTATTGATAATACTGCATCCAATTCACAAATGACTCTTATTCTTGCTCTCAGCTATAGCTCAAGACTTGAAATTACAAATGCCATTCAACAAATTGCTCGAAAAGTAAAAAATAATGAATTACAAATAGAAGATATAAATCAGGATTTTGTTTCTAGTTCTTTATATACTTCAAACTATCCAGACCCTGAGCTCTTAATTAGAACCAGTGGTGAATATAGGATTAGTAATTTTTTACTTTGGCAAATTGCTTATACAGAACTCTATTTTACACCCATATTATGGCCCGACTTCCGCAAAGAAAATCTCTACGAAGCAATCCTTGATTATCAAAACAGAGAAAGACGATTTGGAATGACCAGTGAACAACTATTAAACTTTTAACGGATGAAATTCAGATTATTTTTGCTTCTTTTATTTATCTTTTCTGCAACTATTGCCAATGCTCAAATATCTTTAGGCAATGATTTATCAGAAATTGATTACTCAACTCCAAAAGAATATGAAATTGGAGGTATCACTGTAACAGGTGTGCAATTTTTAGATAATAATATGCTTATATTAATTTCAGGACTTTCAGTTGGAGAAAAAATCACCATCCCTGGAGACAAAATATCTGCAGCTATTGACAAACTATGGGAACAAGGATTGTTCGAAAATATTAAAATTTCCGCTACAAAAATACAAGGACGTACTATTTTCCTTGATATCTATCTTCAGGAAAGACCTCGTCTTTCAAAATTTAGGTTTACAGGTATCAGAAAAGGAGAAGCTGACAAAGTAAGAGAAGAAATAAAACTTACCAATGGAGATGTTATTACTGAAAATGTAATTACTCGCACTTCAAATAGTATCTCTAGTTATTTCAATAAAAAAGGATATTTAAATACAAGCGTTCATATCAAGCAAATCCCAGATACTATAGCAAGCAATAGTGTAATACTTCTTATTGACGTTCAGAAAAATAAAAAAGTAAAAATTGCTGAAATTAATATCCATGATAATCTATCTTTAAGTGATAATAAAGTAAGAAAAGCACTCAAAGAAACAAAACGCAAAAGAATTTATCATCTTTTTAAATCATCACGATTTATTGAAGATGATTACAAGGCTGACTTGGATAAAATTATTGAAAAATATAATGAACTTGGGTATAGAGATGCTAAAATTGTAAAAGATTCTGTATCTAAAATCAACAATAAATTAGTAAATATTGACATTTGGGTTCTTGAAGGTAAGAAGTTTTATTTCAACAATATAACCTTTGTTGGTAACACCAAATATACTTCAAAACAATTAGGAGATATTTTAAAAATTCGTAAAGGTGACATTTACAATCAAAGTTCATTAAATCAAAATTTATCATTTAATCCTAATGGATATGATATCAGCTCATTATACATGGATGATGGATATCTTTTCTTTCAAGCAATTCCTGTTGAAGTGCAGGTAAACAACGATTCTATTGATATTGAAATTAGAATTCGTGAAGGCAAGCAAGCACGTATTAATAAAGTTACAATAAAAGGCAATTCTAAGACCAATGACCATGTGGTTATTAGAGAAATAAAAACGATACCAGGTCAATTATTCAGTCGTTCTGACATTATAAGAACAACTCGTGAATTGGCACAATTGCGTTATTTTAATGCAGAAACCATCAAACCTGTTCCAACACCTAATCCCGAAAATGGAACTGTTGATATTGAATACCAAGTTGAAGAAACTTCTTCAGATCAGGTAGAACTCTCAGGTGGCTGGGGTGGCGGCATGGTTGTGGGTACATTAGGACTTTCGTTCAACAATTTTTCTGCCAGAAATATATTTAACGGAAAAGCATGGAAACCATTGCCATCTGGAGATGGACAAAAATTAAGCCTTAGGGGTCAAACAAATGGACAATATTATTATTCAGTAAGTGCATCTTTTACAGAACCTTGGCTTGGTGGAAAAAAACCAAATGCTTTAAGTGTTTCTGTTTACCATTCTAAGCAAACCAACGGATATGCTTCTGATAATTCATCTTACGCATCGCTAACAATAAATGGTGTTACAGTAGGTTTAGGTAAAAGAGTTAAGTGGCCTGATGATTATTTCACTATTTATCACACAATTAGTTTGCAAAACTACACATTAAATAATTATGGGTCGTTATTTTCATTTAGCAATGGTTATTCTAACAACTTGAATTATGGTTTAGCAATATCTCGTAATTCAATTGATGCACCTATTTACTCTCGTACTGGTTCTGAAATATCTTTATCAATGCAGTTTACACCACCTTATTCTTTATTTTCGAAGAAAGATTATAACAATATAAGTGATCAGGAAAAATTTAAATTTCTCGAATATCATAAATGGAAATTTAAAGCAAGTTGGTTTTTTAATCTTACTGGAAAATGGGTGTTGAATACCAAAGCAAGATTTGGTTTTGTAGGCTATTACAATAAGGAGGTAGGCTATCCACCATTTGAAAGATTCTATTTAGGTGGCGACGGACTTTCTGGTTACGCATTAGACGGAAGAGAATTAGTTGCAATGAGAGGTTATGGTAACAATACTCTTACACCTAAAAATGGCACTAACTATGTTGGAGGTAATGTTTACGACAAATATACAGTTGAATTAAGATACCCTTTATCACTTAATCCTAATGCTACTATATATGGACTTGCTTTTATTGAAGGTGGTAATGCATGGTCTGACTTTAAACAATTCAACCCATTCAATATGTATAAATCTACTGGATTTGGAGTTAGGATTTTCTTACCAATGTTTGGAATGCTTGGATTAGATTGGGGTTACGGTTTCGACAAAGTGCCTGGTATTTCGGAAGCTGCTGGAGGACAATTTCATTTCTCTATCAACCAGTCAATTGATTAACAAGACTATAAATTAAAGATAATTTTGGCACAATATTTGCAAAACAGATGCTATAAATTTTAAATTTTATCAACATGAAAAAAATATTTTTAAGTACCGTGTTTTTACTTTTTATAACAGGGGTAAGTTTTTCACAAAAATATGCATATATCGATTCAGAATATATTATGGATAATATTCCTGAATACAAAGATGCACAGTTAGAAATAGACGCATTATCAAAACAATGGCAAAAAGATATTGAACAAAAATTTAAAGAAATCGATAATCTTTACAAAGCATTTCAAGCTGAGTCAGTTCTTTTGCCAGAAGAAGTTAAGAAAAAACGTGAAAACGAAATAATTGCATCAGAAAAAGATGCAAAAGATTTACAAAAAAAACGATTTGGGAAAGACGGTGATTTGTATAAAAAACGTCAGGATTTAGTAAAACCTATACAAGATAAAGTTTACAATGCTATCGAAAAAAGAGCTCAAGATAAAAATTACATTTTTGTTTTTGACAAAGCAGGTAGCCTAACAATAATGTATGCCGATCCAAAATATGATATGAGTGATGATATTTTAGATGATTTAGGTTATAAACTAAGTAAGACTCCAAAAACCACTAATACTACAAAGACCACAAAAACAGAATCTGAAACAAAACCAAATCAATCTACACCAGGCAATCGTAACCCAAACTCAAAACCAGGTGAAAGAAAATAAAAATTCAATAATTATATCATATTAAGTGTATAATATATTTTAAATTATTAAATTTTATACCTTTGCAAACCGAAATTATTATAAATAAAAACACAATAGAAAAATGAAAAACGTATTAAAAATCATTATTATTTTGGGTATATTTAGTATGCCTCTATTTTCAAACGCACAAAAAGCAATCAAATTAGGACATATTAATTCTAATGATTTATTAAAAATTATGCCTGGTCGTGATTCTGCTCAAACAGCTTTAGAAAAACATGCAAAAGAACTTGAATCTACATTAAAAGGAATGCAAAGTGAGTTGGAAACAAGATACCAAGATTTCACCTCATCACAAGCTCAAATGTCAGATTTAATAAAACAAACTAAAACCAAAGAATTGCAAGACATGCAAGCAAGAATTGAAGATTTTAGAGAAAATGCTCAAAAAGATTATCAAGATAGAGAGAAAAAATTACTAACACCTATCATTGACAAAGCTAAAAAAGCAATAGAAGATGTAGCTGCAGAAAATAAATATTCATACATATTTGACAGTGGTGTAGGTAGCTTACTCTATCAAGATACAAGTGACGATATCTTACCATTAGTGAAAAAGAAATTAGGTTTGAAATAATTCTAAAAGCTGTCAGCCGACAGCTTTTTTTTTGCACGCTTGTTAAATTTAGGTTAATTCTGTTTTTGTCTTTTTTAACTTTGTAACTTTGATAAATAATTTAATACCCCATTATGAAAAAAATAATTTTTATTGCATTTTGTTTATTTATAACAAATTTTGGATTTTCACAAACTGAAACACCTAAAACAAAAAAACTACCATCAATTACTATCAAAACTGTTGATGGAAAAACAATTAAAACTTCTGAAATCTCAAATAATGGCAAACCTATTATTATCAGTTTTTGGGCATTATGGTGTAAACCCTGCCAAAAAGAATTGTCTACAATAGCAGAAGTATATGATGAGTGGCAAAAAGAGACTGGTGTTAAATTAGTAGCAGTTTCTATTGATGATGCCCGTTCATCCTCAAGAGTACTTCCTACTGTAAATGGCAATAATTGGACTTATGAAGTCTTACTTGATGTAAATGGAGATTTTAAAAGAGCTATGAATGTCAATATGATCCCTCATACTTTTTTATTAAATGGTAAAGGTGAAATTGTATGGCAACATACTTCTTTTGCTGAAGGTAGCGAATTAGAATTAATAGAGTTAGTAAGAAAATTAAATAGAGGCGAAGATATTTCCGAAAAAAAATAATATCATTTTTTAAAACATAATATTTACAAAAATGAATAAAACCACGTTGCTTAAAAGTTTTAAAATCGCTGTTCTTTTTGGATTTTTTCCTTTTCTAGGGTTTTCCCAAAATCTTTTAAACTCTGGTAGTGTGCAAGGTAATTTTCAGTTAGATGCTCAATATTATCAAAAAGACAGTACAATTGGTGCAAACGAAGTTTCCGAAAAAATGTTGATGAATGCTTTTGCAAACATTATTTATTCCAATGGTAATTTTAGCGCAGGATTAAGATACGAAAGCTATAGAAATCCTATGCTAGGTTTTGATAATCGGTTTAAAGGAAGTGGAATAGCTTATCGTTATGCCACTTATAAGGTTGATGATTTTGATATAACTGTTGGTAATTTTTACGAACAGTTTGGCAGTGGAATGATTTTTAGAAGTTATGAAGAACGAAATCTTGGTTATGATAATGCTATGGATGGTGTTCGTGTTAATTTTAATCCATTACAAGGTATAATGTTAAAGGCAATTATTGGAACACAACGATTTTTTTGGGATGTTGGTCCCGGAATTGTTAGAGGTGGAGATGCTGAATTTGCTTTAAATGATATTATTCCAAGTTTTTCAGATAGTAGAACAAAATTAACTTTTGGAGGAAGTATTGTAAGCAAATATCAACCTTCAGAAGAAATTCTCTTTGATGCTTCCAAAAAATATAATTTGCCTGAAAATGTTGCTGCATTTGCAGGAAGGGTGAATATTTCAAGGGGGAAAATTAATTTAAATGCTGAATATGCCTACAAAGTTAATGATCCTAATTCTGAAAACAGTTTTATTTACCGTCATGGTGAAGCATTATTAGTATCTGCTTCTTATTCAAAAAAAGGATTAGGAATTATTCTAACTGGAAAACGTGTTGATAATATGGCTTTTAAATCTAAAAGAACTGAAGTTGGAAATATGCTAAATATCAATTATTTGCCAACATTAACAAAACAACATGCTTATAGTCTTTCTGCAATTTATCCTTATGCTACACAACCTAATGGAGAAATGGGTATACAAGGAGAAATTGTATATTCAATCCCTAAAAATACATTATTAGGTGGTAAATATGGTGTCGAAATCAAGTTAAATTATTCAAGAGCAACATCAATAGAAAAAGACACCTCTGGCCTAAACATAATAGGTTATGAAGGTGGTACAAAAGGGTATCGTTCTAATTTTTTTGAATTTGGAAATGAGTTATATTTCCAAGATTTTAACATTGAAATTTCAAAAAAAATAAATAATAGATTAAAAGGAAGTTTGTCTTGGGTAAATTTAATATACAATGAACAAATTATTGAAGGTCATGAAGCTCCAAGTGTTTATGCAAATGTATTTATTGCTGATATAAATTATAAAATCACGCCCTTAAAATCAATAAGAACAGAAATACAACATTTAAGTACTAAGCAAGATGAAGGAAATTGGGTAATGGGAATGTTGGAATATTCAATTGCACCTCTGTGGTTTTTCTCTATTTCTGATCAATATAATTATGGAAATGAAATTGATGTAAAGAAAATCCATTACTATAACATAGGAGTTGGATATAACAAAAACTCAAGTAGAATTCAAATGTCTTATGGTAAACAACGTGAAGGAATTTTATGCGTAGGAGGTGTATGCAGACAAGTTCCAGCTGCTTATGGGTTTAATCTTACTATAACTAGTAGTTTTTAATTAATATTTGCCGAAATTATGAAGAAGTTTAGTTTTATATATTTATTATTTGCTTCGTTATTAATACAATCTTGTAATAAAATTGACGATCCATATATTCCTTTAGCTCCAAAAGATTGGTATGGAAAAAGAATATTGCTAGAGGATTACACTGGACATACATGTCTAAATTGCCCTGCAGCTGCTAATATTGCAGCCAATATAAAAACATTATATGGAGACAAAATCGTTATTATTTCAGTTCATGCTGGTTATTTTGCAAGACCCGAAACGGATTTTCCTGAAGATTTCACAACAATCGCTAGTGAAATTTGGTACAAATTTTTCGGAGTCAATGGTAATCCAAAAGGTATGATTAATAGGAAAGGCGTTTTAAATAAAACAAATATTTTGAACCCAGGTGATTGGGCTTCAATGACAGGGACTGTTATGACTGAGATTCCAGAAGTAGACCTTGAAATTATGCCAGAATATGATACTACAACAAAACTTTTAAAAGGATCTGTTAAAACTAAGTTTCTAAAAACGATTAGAAAAAAATTAAAATTACAAATTTTAGTAACAGAAGATAGTATTATTGCTCCACAAAAGAATGGAACAACTACAATAGCTAATTATGTTCATCGTCACGTAATGAGAGGAACTGTTAATGGAAGCTGGGGAGACGTACTATCTAATGGACAAAGTAATTCTATTATTGATACTGAAATTTCGCAAAATATGTTGTTTACTTTTGATCCAAGTTGGAAAAGCAAACATTGTACCATTGTAGCTTTTGTTTACGACTCTGATACCTATGAGGTTTTACAAGTTGCAGAAAAACATATTGAATAAATAAGATAAATAATATTTTGAAAAGCCTGATAAATTGAATTTATCAGGCTTTTTGTATTAAAATTAAAAAGGATAACCTATACCAAAATTTAAAACAAAATCTCTTAAACTCGAATGAGCTATTACCCATTCTCTATCTGTCGTTTTAGAAGGATTTCTAATAGGAATAGCAGCATCAACTCGGATAAGAAGGAAAGAGAAATCCAATCTAGCCCCAAAACCAGCGCCAATAGCAATTTGCTTCAAAAACTTATCAGCTTGAATCTCTCCATTTGGAAATAATATATTTGCTTTATTCAGCCAAATATTACCTGCATCAACAAATAAGGCAGCATGTAATAATTTATATATTTGAAAACGGTTTTCAATATTAAACTCAATTGAAATATCACCAATACGGTCAAAATTTTCAGCCTTTGCATCAAAATATGATCCTGGACCTAGTGAACGCAATCTCCAAGCCCTAATATCATTTGCTCCTCCTGCAACAAAACTCTTTTCGTATGGTAATTGCCTTGAATTTCCATAAGGCAATCCAATTCCAGATGATGTTCTTAAAACCAAATAGTTATTTAAGTTAAAATATAAGTATCTTTTCAATTCAATATCAAAACGTAAGTATTGTGAATAAATTAAATTGAACACTTCATAATCGCCATTTTGATTTTTTGTATCGTCAAATACTCTTTTAATGATATTTAAAAAACTCCCAGCTGATTCAAAGTTGGCTCTAAAGAATGTAAAATTTTTCTTCTTGTTGGGATCTTGATTATTATAAATAAAGCTATATCTTAAATTTAATATAAAGTGGTCAGTATATTGATATTTTAATCTTTTATCAGCAAAGGCATCAATTGTAGCTTTAAAAGCAGAATCTGGATAAATTTTAACAGCATTTATTTCAATGGGATTGAAAATATGCTGAATATAACGAGATTGTTTCCAATCATATCCAAAAGACAAATTAGATATTGTTCTTTTAAAATCAGGTCGTTTCTGAAAATTATACCCTGCACTTATTGTAGTTTTAGGTTTAAAATATTTTGGAAAACGTTCCTGAGAAATGGGGACTAAAAATTTAGGAATTTCAATACTTGTTTCAATACCAGTTTCAAAAGTATTGAAAAGTGGCATATTTGACCTATCGATTGCTAAGTTAATCTTTTGATTTTCCAAAACTCCTTTGAGCTTAATACTAAACACCTCAGCACCTTTAAAAATATTTTTATTTTGAAAGAGAATATTTCCAGCTACACCAAAATATCCAGAAGAATTGCTTCCTTCAAGTTCTGTAGATACAGCATTTACTTTATATTTGGCAAGTTCTATCTTGCAGTCTAATAGACGATTCTTATTACTTATATTTAAACTATCATCTTTTAATTCATCAAAACTAATATTTATAAATCTAAAATTTCTTAATTCAGAAAGACGATTGTATGTTTGTTCAACATCCGTCAAATTAAAAAAATTATTGGAATTGATAAAAATTGATTGTGAAAATGTTTTTGGTTTAATCTTCATTTCACTATTGTGAATAAAAAGATAATGATTAAGCACTGTTTTATCTTCAAATTGAGGAACATTCAATAACAAAGTGTCTTTTTTTACAGAATCTGAAAGTAAAGGATTGTAATCGGGATATATATATATATTTCGAATTTTAAATCTATTATGATTAGTTCGAATTATGCTATCAGGAAAAATAGTTGAACTAACGACAAGACTTCTTATCAGCATAACAACATTCATAGAATTGTTATTCAATGCACTATCAACTTTAAATACAATATAGTCTTTTGAAAAAGTAAAGTAACCTTGATTTTTAAAAATTGTAACTAATCTTTCCCTTTCTTTGTCAAATTGATCAATATTATAATTATCACCACTTTTTATCAATGAATTATTGGTTGAATTAAAAAGAATTGGTTTAAGATTTTCGTCTTCTACAACATAATTTATAGTATTTATTTTATAAGGTTTCCCAGCATCAATCTTATAGATTACTATTGCTTTCTTTTTTTTAGAATATTCAATTCTTTTTTCAACGTTTGAGTTAAAAAAACCATGATTATCCGTGTAAAGATCTATTTTTTTTAAAGTAGAATTAACCAAAGAAGTATCCAAAACAACTGGAGGTTCTCCAATTTTCATTAAAAATTTGCTAAAACCTTTAGGGTTTTCTTTTCTGGCCAGGTTGTAAAATCCAAGTTTAAATTTAATACCTATAAATTTTTTATTTGGACGCTGTTTTATTAAACCTTTGATAATCTCGTTACTAATATTATTATTGTTGTTAATTATTTTATTTCTCTTTAAAAGAAATTGATTATCTTGTAATTTACGTGTAGAATTACAAGAAACAAAAAATATTATAAAACAAATGAAACAAATAGTCTTAAAAAAGATAATTATTTTTGCCACGATGATATTGATGTTTAAACTACAAACCTACAGGTTTTTTTTCAATTTTTCAATAAAAAAACAAAAAATTTATTTGGTAATATTAAAAAAAGGATTAATTTTGCAATCCAATTTAGAAAAAGGGAGTTTAGCTCAGTTGGTTTAGAGCACCTGCCTTACAAGCAGGGGGTCACTGGTTCGACCCCAGTAATTCCCACAAAAAGCCGATTCAAATGAGTCGGCTTTTTATTTGAGCTTATTTTGATTTTAAAAATCCCAGCTATTAATAATAAAAGCCGTAAACTTCTTGGTGTAACGTTTTTTTGATATTTTGAAATTCATGCAAAGAAACTATTGCATGTTTAGCCATTATCAGCATTGGTAGTGATGCTTTGTTTTTTTCGTAAGGAGGTTGTATATATGATTCGTGACAGATGCTAAAACCAAAACGTTCATAAAATTTTATTCTCTTCAACGAATTCGTATCTTCCGGCAATTCAACTTCCAACACTATTTGACGATTTTCTTCCTGTGTCAGCTTTTTTAGCAGATAACTCCCTAATCCATTGTTTCTGTATTCTTCTGAAATTGCAAAATGTTCAATATAAACAAAACTTGTAAAATCCCAACTTGAAAGCATGCCCACCACTTCTTTTTCGAACATTATTGCAAAAAGAGAAAACCTAGTATCGTTGAGTAAGCTGACTACTTTCTTAAAAAGTCTCCTTTCGTCAGAAGGAAAAGAGTTTTCATAGATTTTCTTAATTTTCTTAAGAATAAGATTGTCGGAAGGAGTTATTTGTTGAATATCAATCATACTTCTTTTTCAGCCTAAAGGAAATCACGTAGTACCAATCTTACAAACAGCGTGTAGTTAAGTCGATAGTTGTCATAACCTGTCAAATTAATACTTTGATAAAACACATTCAAACCGGGTTCAATACTAAGTTTTTCGTTAAAATTCAAACAAATTCCTGCACCTCCAAAAACACCAAAACCAATACCGCCTTGCCTGATATCATAAGGTTGCATGCCCGAATTTGGAACATAGTTCTGACTTCCATATACATTTACAATGCTATAATCCAAATCTCCAATAATAATACCTGATTTTTTAACCAATACATTGGTAAAATTAACGCCTCCTTCCAAAAAGAAATTGCTAAGTTTCCCTAAAAACCATTGCTTTTGAAAACCAATATCTATATAACTTCTTTGTTCCTGTCCATATATAGAAAAATATCGCAAAGAAGCTTGCGATGTATAGTTTACAGAATCTGTACTTAAGGCAAATTGTCCTGTGGTGTTTAATTTTGAAAAATTAAATTGAATAAAAATCCCTGCTGTATTTGTGAAATTATATCGAGCATGAAAACCAACCATTATTGAAGCATCATACGACATTGTGGTAGGTGTGCTATAAAGTGAAAAATTTCTCTCATTCAGTTGATGCTTAATTTCATTATACCAAGAAGAATTCTTTATAATATAATTATTGATGTTATTTTCGTTTCCATCGCTACCATTGTAATACAATGCAGAATGTCCATTTGCTTTGAGCATTCCCATATTTATTCCAAAAACTAGTCCTCTACGATCAACAGTTCCAAACTCTTTTTTAGCTGAAAATACGTTTTCATTTTCTATAATAAGAGGAGGGTTAAATTGTAAAGGTTTTGCAGAAAATTGAGCAAAAGATAAAGATATATTTAACAGTAAAACAGAAAGTAATAAATAAATTTTCTTATATATTGACATCATAAATATGCATTAAATTTTTATACAAATTTACTTCAAATTTTGGTTACTAAGAATATAAACGCAGTTTTCTATCAAAAATTTTAAAGAAATAAATATATCCAAGAATAATTTTTGTATCTTTGCAGGCTCAAAACAAGGCCCCGTAGCTCAACTGAATAGAGTATCTGACTACGGATCAGAAGGTTCCAGGTTTGAATCCTGGCGGGGTCACCAAAACGTCGATTACTCATGTAATTGACGTTTTTCATTTTACTGAATTACAGTTTTTAAGTATTTCTTTTTTCTTTATTACTTTTGCAAAAAAAAATAAATGATTGATCCGAGTAAAATCAATATCAACGACTTCGACTATCTTTTGCCTGATGAGCGTATTGCTCGTTTTCCGCTCGAAAATCGTGATGCATCTAAATTATTAGTCTATAAAAAGGATAAATATACAACACATTCTTTCGATGAAATACCTGAACTTTTGCCTGAAAATACATTGCTGATCTTCAATAATACCAAAGTTATTCATGCTCGTTTGCTGTTCAAGAAGGAAACAGGGAGTATTATTGAAATTTTTTGTTTGGAACCTGCAGAAAACACAATAGATATTCAACTAGCTTTTCAGCAGAAAAGCAGTTGTATATGGAAATGTTTTATAGGAAACAATAAGCGATGGAAAGATACTTTTATTGAAAAGCAATTTGAACACAATGGCTCAACACATACCATAAAAGCCGAACGCAAAAAAGCTGTCGAAAATGCATGGTTTGTCGAATTTTCCTGGGATGATACATCCCTGACCTTTGCAGAAGTTTTAGATAAATTAGGTGTAATTCCTTTACCTCCATACTTAAATAGAGCTGCTGTAGAAAAGGACAATATTCGATATCAAACTATATATGCTGAAAGAAATGGGTCTGTAGCTGCTCCTACCGCTGGTCTTCATTTTACTGAAACAACTTTTAACCAACTAAAATCAAAAGGAATAAAATGCGAAAATCTGACCTTACATGTTGGAGCCGGAACCTTTAAACCTGTAACTTCCGAAACAATTGATCAACATACAATGCACAGCGAGAAAGTGTATATTGAACGTAAACTTATTGAAGAACTAATTGAAAATATAGACAAAAACATCATTCCTGTTGGAACTACCAGTACCCGAACACTCGAATCTTTATATTGGTTTGGTGTTAAATTATACCTCGGTGAGCAAACATTTGAAGATTTAGATGTTTTGCAATGGGACGCTTATCAGGAAAAGTATAATATAGATGGAATAAGTGTAGTAATTGCTTTACAAAGCATTCTTTCTTTTATGAATAATCGTAAAATAGATGTGTTAAGCGGACAAACACAAATGATGATACTACCGGGATATCAATTTAAAATTGCCAAAGGGATAATCACTAATTTCCATCAACCATGCAGCACATTATTACTATTAATCTCAGCATTGATAGGAGAAAAATGGAAAGAAATTTACGATTATGCACTTGAAAATGATTATCGCTTTTTAAGCTATGGCGATAGTTGTTTGTTACTTCCCTAAAATAGATTAATCTTTTATTAATATCGTGAATGCTGGCAATTCCAAAGGCTCTTCTTCTCTATATTTTATGGTGATATTTTCAACCCAAATTTTCGTGCTCTTTGTTTCTTTTTTATTATATTTTATGTAGTTTTTCATCGTTGGCGTAAAAATAGGACCTCTTGAAATGGTTTTTTCAGTTAAATAATCTGCTTTAAGCATTTGCATTGAGTAACTCACCGATTTTATAGTATCTGTGTCATTCACAACAAACGTAAAACGGCCTTCATTTAGCAATTGAATTCTGGAAATTTCAACCTGCATTTCACATTTCAAACTTCCAATATAAATCTTAACTTGCTTTTCAGTAAGTTGTTGAGAAAACCCCATACCCCATACCAATATTGCTAAAACTAATAATAAACTCCTTTTTTTCATTCCCATTGATTTTAAATAAAACGAATAAACATCTGCAAAAGTATATTTTTCTTTTCAAAAAAAATATAGGAGCATTACTTTTAACCAATTTTAGTTGCATGAATTAAAATTTCAGATATAAACCTTCTTAGTTTGCATGTTAAAAAAGATAATCATAATTCGAAAAGTGAAAATTTGGCTTTATTTAATGAAAATATATTTAATAATTATTCTTTAATAAACAATATGATTATTAAATAATATTTACTTTTGCCCATTAAAATAATTAACAAATAACTTTATATTAATAAAATGAAACAGAAAACAATTACTACTGCTTTTGTAGGAATTATCGCCTTAACCATCGTTGTTGGTTGTGGTCATAAAAAAAGTCAAACTACTAACGAAGAACCAGCTATCAATATTGTAAATATGGATACTACGATTCGTCCAGGTGATGATTTTTACCAATATGCCAATGGTAGCTGGATGAAAAACAATCCGATACCAGCTGACAACAGTCGTTGGGGTGCTTTTGAAACATTAATGGAAGAAAACTACAAACAGTTACAAACTATTATGGATGAAGCTGCTGCTGCAAAAGATGCAAAAGCTGGTTCTGTTCAACAAAAAATAGGTGATTTTTTCGCTACAGGTATGGATACTGTTAAGCTTGAAAAAGAAGGAATCAAAGCCATTCAACCTGAACTAGATAAAATTGCAGCACTAAAAACGCTTACAGATGTTCAAAAACACATTGCATATATGCAAGTTTCCGGAATGTCAACTTTATTCTATTTTTATGCCGGACAAGACGAAAAAAATAGCAATGCCATCATCGCAAATTTCTATCAAGGTGGTTTAGGCTTAGCTGATAGAGATTATTATTTGTCAACAGACGAACGTTCAAAAGAAATTAGAGACGAATATGTGAAACATATTGCTAAAATGTTTGAATTAACTGGTGAAGCCAAAGAACAAGCTGCTAAAATTTCTAAACAGATAATGATTATGGAAACTCTTTTAGCTAAAGTATCTTCAACCCGTTTGGAATTACGCGATCCAATTAAAAATTATAATAAAAATAATCTAGAAGGCTTAAAGAAAATAGCTCCACAATACGATTGGACCGCTTATTTCCATACTTTAGGCTTACCAAAAACTGACGAAATCAATGTAGGTCAACCCAAATTTATAGCAGAAATGGCTAAAATGACCACTCAATTTCCTGTTGAACTATGGAAAACATATTTTAAATGGAATTTAATTCGCACAGCAGCTCCTTATCTTTCAGACGCTTTTGTAAAACAAAATTTTGCTTTTAACGGAACTGTTCTAAGAGGTGTTACTGAAATGAAACCTCGTTGGAAAAGGGTATTGAATGAAACTTCTGACGCATTAGGTGAAGCAGTGGGGCAGCTTTATGTTGAAAAATATTTCCCAGCCAAAGCCAAACAACGTATGGTTGAATTATGTGGAAACCTAAAAGCTGCATTAAAAGATCGTATCCAAAATTTGAAATGGATGAGCGATGTTACCAAAAAAGAAGCCATCTTAAAATTGGAGAAAATCAATGTAAAAGTTGGTTACCCTGACAAATGGATTGATTATTCTAGTTTAACAATTGCAAAGAATTCATATTTTGAAAACGTAAGCAATGCAAGTCGCTTTACATTTGCACGAGAAATTGCAAAAATTGGAAAACCTGTTGACCGCGCCGAATGGGGAATGACACCTCAAACCATCAATGCTTATTATAGCCCAAATATGAACGAAATAGTTTTCCCTGCCGGAATTTTACAACCTCCATTTTTCTTTATGAATGCTGATGATGCAGTTAATTATGGTGCTATTGGAGCTATCATTGGTCACGAAATGACCCATGGATTTGATGATCAAGGTCGTCAATACGACAAAGAAGGTAACTTACGTGATTGGTGGATTAAAGAAGATGCAATAAATTTTGAAAAACAAACAAAAGTATTAGTTGAGCAATACGATAATTTTAAAATATTAGACTCTTTACATGTAGATGGTAAATTAACTATTGGTGAAAATATTGCTGATATAGGTGGTGTAACAGTATCTTATGCAGCATTACAAAAAGCAATGCAAGGGAAAGATAATAAAGCAATTGACGGATTTACTCCCGAACAACGTTTCTTTTTATCTTATGCTCAAGTTTGGCGTGGAAATATCCGCGACAAAGAGTTGATGAGCCGTTTGAAAGAAGACGTTCATTCACCAGCTGTTGCTAGAGTAAATGGTATTGTATATAATATTCCTGAATTTTATAACGCATTTAAAATTCAACCAACTGATAAACGATTCAAACCAGAAGCTGAACGTGCAGTAATTTGGTAGAGAATATAATCTTAATAATAAAAGCAGCATTAAAAGCTGCTTTTATTATTTTATACTACTTTGAAATATAGTTAAGATGTTAGTATCCGTAAAGTCATAATCTGACTTCTTTTCCAATCAATTATTTGAAAGCTTTTTCGGGTAAACCGTCACCGCTAAGTTTTAGTCTATCGAAATATGCAGGAACTTCACGCCCCATTAATTTATCTACATAAACCTTTGCTAGATACTGACTTAGCATAAAACCATGACCACGTAAGCCGATAAACAAACCTAATTCAGGATCAACCATATAGCGTGGTTCTATATAATAACCAGCCCATACAGCCTGAAAACCTACTGAAGATAACTCCGGAATCCAATCCACAAAAATTTCAGATACGATTTCCAAAAACTCTTTTGTATTTATTTTTAGGTTTTTGTCAGTTTCAAGTGGTTCTACCGAAGGTGAGGCACAACCGATAATTTGTCCGGTATCATGCAATTGTTGTCCGTAAACGGCTGAAAATCCTTTATATTTTCTGCGGTCAATTAACATATCAAGCGAATCGCCATTTACACCTAAATTTGGTAAACGGCGGGTTATAAATGCCTGATGTTTAACAGGAAATAAGCCTGTTTCGATACCTAATTTACGTGCGAATTTTTCACCTTCTGGCCCTAAAGCATTGATAAAAAATTCGGTTTCGTATTCAACAAATTCTTTGTCATGTGTTTGAACAATTAATTTGTAAATATTCCCATTTTTTTCAACATCAATAAGTTTGCAATCTTCCAGAATTTCACCACCTTTATCAATACCAATATTTCTGATTAAATCAATTACCCTTCCTGGAGTTGCCTGCCAGCAATCGTTGGTAATTAAGGCTGATTGATAGGTTTTCAGATTTGGATTAAATGAAGATGAAATTTCTTTTTGGAAATTTTTAGGATCAACCATATAAGCATCAGACCAAGCTCTTGAAGCATCCAATGCTTTGTAAGTTTCGTCATCATGAGCAAAGCTTACATATTTTATAGGTTTATAATCAATGTTTTTGATTTTCTGTAAATCCTTGAATATTTCTAAATTATGAGTAGCAATATCAGAAATTTCAGGAACACTAAAAGCGGGACGACCACCGGCAATATTACGCCATGATGCACCACGTCCGTAATTTGCCATTACAGGTTTTAGCCCTGCTTCAGAAAGATAACGGAACAAAGCACTTCCTCCAATACCACCACCTGCAACAAAAGATTTTACTTTCACTTTGCGGATGGCTTTTCCGGTTGGATTGGTAATAATTTTTTCATGTTTATCACAAGGATATAATTCGCCCATGCCGATTTGGTTTGATAACGGACCTCTTGGTGTAGCATCACCTACGATTTCAACACCAAACGGACGAATCATCTGTTTCATACGTGGAATACAACGTTTACCACGGCATGGCCCCATACCTAAACGGGTGGTGTGTTTTACCTCATCTACAGAAATAAATTTCCTATCACCTACTATACTTAAAACATCTGTTACGCTAACATCATCACAATGACATACATAAGTTTCTGTTTCAAAAGCAGTAAATGGTTTAAATTCAACTTTTTCAGGATAATTTTCTTTAACAATAAAACCTCTGACATTTACTAAATCTTCACCTTTAATATTCAGCGATTTAACTCTGGCAACATTGGTTTTATTCGATTTTTTTAATATTTTCTCAATAACTCCTTCGCCTAATTTAACTCCATTATTATCAACCAGAAATACTTCGGCACCTTCATTGGCTGCATATTCAATTGGAAGGAACATCCAGTCTTTTTGCAAGTTGTAACCAAAAATAGCTAATCCGGGACATTGGTAAACACAATCCATACAACCTATACATTTCTCAAAATCAATCTGAGGAACTGTACTGGTTGAAGTTTTAGTAATTGCTCCATATTTACAGGCAAATTCGCAAGGATTACAAGCAAAGCCATATAAACAGTCAATCTGAACAAAGCCTTTAGCATTCATTCTTTCGCTGTTTGGTAAAAATGGTTCCTGAATAACTCTTACAGGATGTTGTTGAGAATCAATATACTCTTTTGATAATTCAAGGTATTCATCATAATTATAACGGGCACCCATTTCCTGAAGGATTTCAAAAGCAACCTGTTTACCTCTTAAAACAGCGCTGGTTCCTTCGCCAATTCTAATGGCATCACCTGCACCATAACAACTTCTACCGAAAACTTCATTGCCTTTTATTAATAATTGATCATCAGGAATTAAGCCTGTACAGATATTGATAGCATCAATACCATCAATAACTTTTTCAGTTCCCGGAATTGGTTTGAAGTTTTCACATTCAGCAACAACGGCACCTATAATTCCATCATGTTTTTCATTCGGAATGGCTTTCAGTAAAATATGAGAAGTCATAACAGGAATTCCTAAACGACGAACACGATTAGCCTGAACAGGGAATCCGCCTTCGTTAGGCTGAGCTTCAACAATGGCTTTAACCGTTGCTCCTGCCTGCATTAATTGGTAAGATGTTAAATATCCGATATTTCCAGCTCCAACCGTTAAAATTCTTTTGCCAAGTAAAGTCAACTCATTATTCATCATTTTCTGAACAACAGCTGCCGTGAAAACGCCCGGTAAATCGTCATTTTCGAAAGTCGGCATAAATGGAACTGCTCCAGTTGCAATGATAAGTTGTTCAGTATCAATATAATAAATTTCTTCTTTTTCAATATCTTTTACTGCAATTCGTTTGCCTTCCAGAATATCCCAAACTGTTGAATTTAAGAATATTCCATCATGATTATCGCCAGCCAGCGTTGTAGCAATGTCGAATCCACGCATACCACCAAACTTCTTTTCTTTTTCGAAGAAGAAAAACTGATGTGTTTGCATCAAAAATTGACCACCAATTTTGTCATTATTATCAATAACTATATTGCTGATATTATGCTTATTAAGTTCTTCGCGGGCGGCCAAACCAGCTGGACCTGCACCAATAATAACAACCTGTGTTTTATAAACTTTAACTGCTTTATCTTTTTTGTATTCAACAGTTTCGGGCGAATAATTCTTAGGAACTTCTCTAACTTCTTTAATTCCGTCAACTTTGGTAATACAAATACGTTTGATTTGCCCATCAACCAGCATTTCGCAAGCACCGCATTTACCGATACCGCATTCCAAACTGCGTTCGCGATTGTGCAAACTGTGACTATGAACCGGAAAACCAGCCTGATGTAAAGCTGCTGCAATGGTAAATCCTTGTTCACCTTCAATGGTTTTTCCTTCAAAATCAAAAGAAACTTTCTCTGTTTTGGGGATATCTAAAATGGGGTGTTTACTAATTTTATACATGAATAAGAAGCATTTATATTTTTATAGAGTAAAATCGTATTGCTATGAATTGGCTAGCAAAATTACATATTATTTAAAAACCCAAAGTATTCTACCGATTTTTTTTTGTTAATATATTCACAAAGGGATTTGATGATGTGATGAATTGGTGATTTTAAAAAATACTTAGTGGATTTTTATTATTCTATTTAGATTAATTGTTTAATTAACTAATTATCTTATTTCCGAATCACCAAATCACAATATCGCCGAATCGTCAAATCACAAAATTTTCCTTACTTTTGCATTTCAAAAATCAAAGCTCATGGAAACAAAAGAAAACTATGCAGTGATTGGCAGTGGAAGCTGGGCAACCGCTTTGGTAAAGATATTACAGAACAATGTTGATTGTGTTAATTGGTGGGTTCGCGAAGCAGAGATAAAAGAAGGCATTGAAAAATATCATCATAATCCATTGTACCTTAGCTCTGTTGAGTTTGATTTACAAAAAATAAACATCAGCAACGATATTTATGAAGTAATCAACAATTCTACATGCCTTATTTTTGTGATTCCTGCTGCATTTATGTACGATGCCTTATCAGATTTACCTAAAGAACTATTAAAAAATAAAAAGATTTTTTCGGCTATTAAAGGGATTATCCCTAGCCATAATTTGATAATTGCCGATTTTTTTAATCAGAATTTCGACGTTTCATTTCAAAATATTGGGATTATCAGTGGTCCTTCGCATGCTGAAGAAATTGCCCTTGAAAAATTAACTTATTTAACCGTAGCTTCACAAAATGCAGCAATCGCCGATTTTATGGCAGATACATTGCGTTGTCGTTATGTTAAAACCAGCACCTCTGATGATATTTATGGCACCGAATATGCTGCAGTGTTGAAAAATATTTATGCTATGGCTGCTGGTGTGTGCAAGGGTTTGGGCTATGGTGATAATTTCCTTTCTGTTTTAATTTCCAATGCGTTGCAGGAAATGGAAAGATTCATTGAAAACGTACATCCTATCAATCGCAATTTGTCTAATTCGGTTTACTTAGGCGATTTAATGGTTACTGCTTATTCGCAATTTAGTCGCAATAGAACATTTGGTACGATGATAGGTAGTGGTTACTCAGTAAAAACAGCTCAATTGGAAATGAAAATGATTGCAGAAGGTTATTATGCCACCAATTGTATTCATATTATCAACGAAAACTATCAGGTGGAAATGCCTATTATGGATGCCATGTACAATATTTTGTATGAAAACATTTCTCCTTTCATCGAAATAAAAATACTATCTGACAGGCTGAAATAAGTTTTCGTCGAAAAACTTAAACTAAAGATTGTGTTCGATGTTTTATATAACATCAATTATTTAATTTTGTAAAATATTATAATTCATTAAAAAACTTAAAAATGAAAAAACTATTTTTTATAGCCTTTATGCTGATAGGCTTGTGTTCGTTTCAAACCAACGCAAAACCAATAAATCCACCCGATGAGGGAATGTGGTTACCCATGTTTATCGAAAGACTTAATTACGTGGATATGCAAAAAATGGGACTTCACCTAACAGCAGAAGAATTATACAGCATCAATCATTCAAGTTTAAAAGATGCCATTGTTAATTTTGGTAATTTTTGCACAGCTGAAGTTATTTCCAACGAAGGTCTATTATTGACAAATCATCATTGTGGTTACGAATCGATTCAGAAACACAGCACCTTAGATCATGATTATTTGACCAATGGATTTTGGGCGTATAGTAAAGCTGAAGAAATCCCAACTGAAGGCTTAACTGCTACTTTTTTAGTTCGCATGGAAGATGTTACTAAAAAAGTATTGGCCGATGTTAATGATACCATGTCGAATGCTTCAAGAAGAGCTGCTATTAGTAAAATATCGGATAAATTAAAAAAAGAAGCTGGAGAAAAAGGGAAATATGAGGTTCAGATAAAAAGTTTTTTTGATGGAAATGAATATTATTTGTTTGTTTACGAAGTATATGAAGACATACGTTTGGTAGGTGCTCCTCCTTCGGCAATTGGAAAATTTGGTGGTGATACCGATAACTGGATGTGGCCACGTCATACTGGCGATTTTAGTATGTTCAGAGTTTATACTGCTCCTGATGGCAAGCCTGCTAAATTCTCAGAAAAAAATATTGCTTTAAAACCAAAACATTCTTTGCCTATCAATATCAAAGGTGTTAAAAAAAACGATTACGCTATGATATGGGGATATCCTGGAAGTACGGAACGATATATGACTTCTTACGGTATTCAATCAACACTTGAACAAGCCAATCCTGCTATTATAAATGCTGGAAATACCATGTTGCCTATTATGAAAAAAGACATGGATGCTAACGCATCTATTAGAATTAAATATGCTTCTACTTATGCTCAATTAGCAAATGTTTGGAAAAATAAAATTGGTGAAAGCAGAGGTTTGAAAAGGCTTAAAGTTTTTGATAAAAAGAAAGAACTCGAAGATCAATTACAGTCATGGATTAATGCAGATCCAACACGTAAAGCTAAATATGGAAATGTAATACAAGATCTTGCTACAGCTTCAAAGCAGCTAATGGATACAAAATCGGAAATGAATTTATGGTATTTTCAGGGAATATTAATGAGTTCAAAAGTATTATTGGCTCCATTACAAACCATGGGAATATCAGCTTTAATGGAAAAGAAAGACACTAAACCAGAAGCTTACGATGCTTTTACCGAAGTTATTAAAGAATTATACAAAGATTGTGCTCCTGCTACCGAAAAAAAACTTTTTGCAGCTGGTTTAGAACTCTATCGCAAAGAAATGCCGGCTGAAATGTTGCCAGATATTTTTGAGTTTATCAAAAAAGAATACAAAGGTGATATACAAAAATTTACTGACGAAGCTTTTGAAAATTCAATGTTTGCTTCCGAAGAAAGCTTTACAAAATTCATCAAAAAACCTAATTTGAAGAAATTTCAAAAAGATTTAATTAATAAAACTACCTTATCTATTTACAATGCATTTATGAAAGGTAATGCTGCTCAAAAAGAAATCAACACAAAATTAAATCTTGCTAAACGTTTATTTGTTGCAGCTTTACGCGAAATGCAGCCTACAAAAAAATTCTATCCAGATGCTAATTTTACAATGCGTATGACCTATGGAAAAGTGTTAGATTATAACGCAGCCGATGCTGTTCATTACGATTATATTACTCATTTAAAAGGTGTAATGGAAAAAGAAGACCCAAGTAATGATGAGTTTATTGTTCCTGCCAAATTAAAAGAATTGTACAACAAGAAAGACTTTGGAAGATATGGCAGTAATGGTGATTTGGCAACTTGTTTTATAACAACAAACGATATAACTGGAGGAAACTCTGGAAGTCCAGTTATTAATGGCGACGGACATCTTATTGGAGTAGCATTTGATGGTAATTGGGAAGCAATGAGTGGTGATATTGCATTTGAACCAGAATTGCAACGTACTATATGTATGGATATCCGCTATGTACTTTTCTGTATTGATAAAATGGCAAATGCACAGAATCTAATCAAAGAAATGAATATTATTGAATAATACATATACTTGATGTAAGAATAACACAAGTATTTTTCATACATCAATTCCCCAAAAAGCCTGATAATGCTAAGTATTATCAGGCTTTTTGGTTTAATTGTTTTATTAAAGTATTAGCATTTTATTCATCGTTTTAATACAAAAAGTAAATCAAAAAAATAATCAACATCAAATTAGGATAAAAAATATTGATAGGGACAGAGGAAATGATGAATAAATTGAAGTTGGACTTTACTGCTATATGTATTCTATTTTACTCTGAATTTCAATTAAATAAATACTACTTTGTTCAATAGAAAAACACTTTGTCAATTTATTTATTCATAGTATCATTTCATATTATCACCTGAAGTGTAGTTTAGTTCAACGGTTTGGCGGTTCGCTTATTTATAGTTCTTGTATCAAAGGAATTACACCAATATTCTTACAATCAAAAGGTGGAATCAATACGGAAATATGTTCATTTGTCTTAATCCAAGTTGCTTTCATTTCTGTCTTTCATGACATACAAAAGTCGTAATAATATGGATAAACAAATACAATATTTAACTATGATTAATTTAAATGATAACGAACCAATCGTCTTTCAACATAATTTGGATCGAGTAGGTAAAATGGGAGTGTTTCAATTACTATGCCTATATTTTCCGAATATCTTGTATGCATAGTTCTAAGATTACCATATTGAATATAATCAGGGAACATAAAAAATGTTTGTTTGGCATTTAACGTTTTAAATGTTCCTGCAGGAGTTATTAAAGTTAAATTCTTGTCTGCCATTTGTCTTATTATTTGACATAAAGTATCATTAGAGGTTGCCATAAAATACCTTGAATCAAGGATGCTGGTAAAGTCCCTTGACGAAAACAATATTTTTCCATCTGAATTTACAATATAATTCAGAGAGTCTCTTTCAAGAAAAATGTCATATTGAGTAATTGAATATGGTTTAGGTTTAATTATTTTCTTATACGTTTTGCCATTGACAAGCGTGTCTTTTTCAACATAACAACTGTCAAAAATATTTTTAGGTGTAGCAAAACCATTTTCATCAATGTCAAATTCTTGGTAAATCCAATAATTACCAACTTTCAATGACGAAAAATTTGGATAGATTATAAATGATGTAGGTGTTGTTTGTTCTGTTTCATTATCTTTTTTACAAGATAAAATAATAACAATCAAAATAGAAATGAACAAAAATATGGTTTTGATTTTCATTGTAAGGCTTTTTAAAGTTCATTTGAAAACGCCTTCAGATTTTGTTTATTGTTTTAATTACGAAAAAAATCTAAACATAGGTAATAACATCCATCATTTTGCTGATTTACGTGGTATTTGAATCATTTACAACTTAAACCGATTATTTGAATTATGGCTGATTATCTTTAATGAAGAATTAGAAATGTTTAGCCATCAAAACTTCCATTTCTTTTTGCATGGCAAAAGCTTCCTCGGCTGCTTTTACAGCAAAATCTTCTTTATCGGAAGCATATAATATACTGCGAGACGCATTAATCAAGAGGCCAGCATCTTTTGTCATTCCATAATGACAAACTTCGGCTAAACTACCACCTTGTGCACCAACACCTGGCACTAATAAAAAATGATCGGGTACTATTTTGCGAATATTTTCAAGCATTTTTGCTTGTGTAGCACCTACTACGTACATCATATTTTCAGTCGTTCCCCATTCTTTGGTTTTTATCAGTACTTCTTCGTAGAGTTTTCTTTTATTTTCGGTTTCCAGCAACTGAAAATCAAAAGCACCTTTGTTGGAAGTTAAAGCAAGTACAATAACCCATTTATCAGGATAGGTTAAAAATGGTTTTACAGAATCTTCGCCCATATAAGGAGCAACGGTAATTGCATCAAAATCAAAACCTTCATGCGAAAGAAATGCTTTTGCATATTGTTGAGAAGTATTGCCAATATCGCCACGTTTTGCATCGGCAATCACAAATACTTCATTTCTGAATTCTTCAAGATAATTAACGGTTCTTTCGAGCGAAAGCAAACCATTTATACCCAATGCTTCGTAAAAAGCCAGATTGGGTTTGTAAGCAACTGCAACATCTATGGTTGCATCAATTATTTGACGATTGAATTCAAAGATAGGGTCTTCTGCATCTAACAAATGTTTAGGAATTTTTGTTAAATCGCTGTCCAAACCTACACAAAGAAAAGATTTCTTTTGTTTGATGATATCAATTAATTCTTGCTTTTTCATTTCAATCTTTTACTTTAAAAATTTTATAACTTAACAACCATTAACCAACTGCTTCTTTCAATCTTTCAGCGTTTTCAGCCAATTGCAATGCATCAATAATATCCTGAATATCGCCATCCATAAATGTTGGCAAATTATACATGGTATAATTGATACGATGATCGGTTACACGACTTTGCGGATAATTATAGGTCCGTATTTTAGCAGATCTATCGCCTGTGGAAACCATTGTTTTACGTGTTTTCGACATTTCTTCCAAATGTTTTTTATACTCAAGCTCGTAAATTCTCGATCGCAAAACAACCAAAGCCTTATCATAATTTTTCATTTGCGATTTTTGATCCTGACAAGTAACAACAATTCCAGTTGGAATATGCGTTAATCTGATAGCCGAATAAGTTGTATTTACCGATTGTCCACCTGGTCCAGATGCACAATAGGTATCTTTGCGAATATCTGAAGTTTTTAATTCTACATCAAATTCTTCTGCTTCGGGCAGTACCACTACAGAAGCTGCAGAAGTATGCACACGTCCCTGGGTTTCAGTCTGAGGAACACGTTGTACACGGTGTACTCCTGATTCGTATTTCATTTGGCTGTAAACATTTTCGCCACTTACATTGATGATAACTTCTTTGTAACCACCAACCGTTCCTTCGGTAACATCCACCAATTCAACTTTCCATTTACGGGCTTCGCAATATTTAACATACATCCGGTATAAATCTCCTGCAAAAATACTTGCTTCGTCGCCACCCGTTCCGGCCCTAACTTCGATAATTGCATTTTTACCATCATTCGGATCGGTAGGAATTAACATAAACCGAATGTCGTCTTCCATTTTATCCTTTTCTTCAATCAGAGCATTGAGTTCTTCTTTAGCCATTGCCCTGAAATCTTCGTCTTTCTCATTATTTAAAACTTCTTTGGCATGAGCTATATTAGCAATAATATTGGCATATTTTTTATACGCTTCTATAACAGGCTGCAAATCTTTTAAGTCCTTGCTTAGCTTTATATAACGCTTCATATCCGACATAATTTCCGGATCATTCATCTGCTCACTGATTTCAAGATATCGTTGATTGATGGTTTCTAATTTTTCTAACATTGTATTAAATTTTCAGTTTGCAAAAGTACAATAAAAATACGAAACAACCTATCAATCTATGTGCTAATGCAATCGTCATGAGTAATTACTAAGAATTTCAACTAACTAAAACAGATGTACTATTTCTAAATTACAAAATAATTTTGCTATTCCTGATTCACAATTTAAAATCTTTTCAATCAATTGCAAAAAATATATATCTTTGTGCTTGATTATAAGTTTAATTCTTTTATCTAATCTATATTAGATTATCAAGAATTTATTTTTATAAATTACACCTCAACAAAATTAGATGAAAAACCTAATTTTTATATTTTTTTGCTCATTATCAATTGCTCTATTTGCAGGCAATAACAAGCCTGATAAAGCTAAAGAAGCAAAAGCAAAAGAATGGCTCAACAACCAACCACTGGAGTTTATCGAAAACAAAGGGCAATTTACAACTACCGATGGCAAAGCTGCAGACAATGTGTTGTTTAAAACTTCCTTTGGTAATTGCGATATTTACATTACCGATAAGGGTTTGAGCTATGTGTTTGTGAAGATTGAAGAAGGAAGTCCGAAGTCCGAAGACAGTAGAGAAGAGAGAGAAGATTTAAAACTAAAGTTTGGTGAAAGGGAAAAAGAAGAAAACAAAAAAGTTTCCTATTATCGCTTAGATATGGATTTGGCAGGAGCTAATATAGATAAAGCCAATATTATAAAGGAAGCTGAAAGCAAACAGGGGCATTTCAATTATTTTTATGCCAATTGTCCCCAAGGCATTTACGATGTAAAAGCCTATGGGAAAATAACAATTAAAAACATTTACAAAGGTATTGATTGGGTAATATATACCAACGCTGACTCTAAGGAACACCCCCTGAAATATGATTTTGTGGTGCATCCAGATGCCGATTACAAGGATATTCAAATAAAATTCGTGAATGCACAAAGCACAACACTGGAAGATGAAGACACAAAGTTAAAAATTCAAACCATTGCTGGCAATATTGAAGAAGGAAATTTGTATTCATACCAGACAAATAAAAAAGATGAAATTCAAAGCAAGTATATAATTGACAAAGATTCCATAATATCCTTTGAAATAGCAAATTTTGATAGTACTAAAACTTTGGTAATAGATCCATTGGTTTGGGCTACTTATTATGGGACAGGCTTTGCATTATCTGTCTACACAGATAGTCAGAATAATGTTTATTTAACAGGAAGTTCTTACAATGGCTTCCCTGTTCAACAATTAAGCGGTGCTTTTTGGAAAGGATATTGTTATGATGGTAAAGGTGATTTGTATATTTTGAAATTTAATAGTCAGGGAGTAAGACAATGGTGTACTTTTTATGGTGGTAGTAATGAAGAGTACGGGAAATCAATACATACAGATAGTCAGGGTAATATTTTTATTTCCGGCGAAACCTACTCTTTAGACTTTCCTACTCAGCAATTTGCAGGAGCATTTTGGCAAGCAAACAATGCTTCAACAGGTTTTTATTATAAGGTAAATGGCTTTATTCTAAAATTTAATAATCTGGGTGTTAGGCAGTTGGCAACCTATTATGGAGGAGAAGGACAGGAGTCTTTTAATGAAATAGCTATTGACAGTCAGGATAATTTATTTATTGTTGGACATACAGCTTCCTCAATATTTCCAACTCAACAACTAGCCGGAGCATACTGGCAATCAAATATAAATGGCGGAGCAGGTTTTATATTGAAATTTAACAATCAGGGTGTCAGGTTATGGGCGACTTATTATGGTGGAACTGAATATCTTAAATTAACAGAATTTATTTCTGTTTGTACTGATAGTCAGGATAATATTTATATTACAGGATATACTACTGAAACAAATTTTCCAACCCAACAATTAGCCGGAGCATATTGGCAACCAACAATTATCGGATCATCAAGTAATATTGTAATATTAAAGTTTAACAATAACGGAATCAGACAGTGGGCAACTTTTTATGGTCCGGGATATGGTTCTTCAATATGTTCAGATAGTCAGAATAATATTTATATCACAGGTAGTGCATTCTTGGGTTTTCCAATTCAACAGTTAGCAGGAGCATATTGGCAAGCATTATCTGGCGGATTGAGCGATGCTTTTATTCTGAAATTTAATAATGCAGGTATAAGGCAATGGGCAACCTATTATGGCGGTAGTAATAATGATGAAGGACATTCTATTTGTGTGGATAATAATAATAACTTATTTATTACCGGTCAAACATTCTCATCTAATTTCCCTGTTCAACAATTAAGTGGTGAATATTGGCAAGCAAGCAATTTTGGAAATGATGCTACTTTTATATTAAAATTTCAAAATCAGGGAATCAGACTATGGTCAACCTATTATGGAAAAAGTTTTTATAATATTGGAGAAAGCATGACAATAGATTCTCAAAATGCTGTTTACGTTACTGGATATTGCGATGACAGTTGTTTATATACAAAGAATTATGGGAATGGTGCGTATTATGATAGCCTTGGTGATTATAACTCACAAAATATTTATTTATTAAAAATAGCACCTTGTATTACTCAAAAACCTACATTTGTTCAATGCAACAGAAATAATATCTGCTTAAATGACACTGGTAGTATTACACTTACTTCTTTTGGTGGTATGGGTGATACTTTAAATTGGTATACAGGAAGTTGCGGACAGAATTATATAGGGCAGCATTCACCTTTGATAATTCCGTCACCAACTCAAACTACAACCTATTATGCTCGCTGGGAGAGAGATTGCGGTGTTTCTGATTGCGACAGCATGGTCATTACTATTTATTCATCAATAGCTACAACCCAAAATCCAATAATTTGCCAAGGAGAATCTTATCTTGTTGGAACGCATAATTATAATACAGCAGGTATTTATAGAGATACAATATCAACAATATCTGGTTGCGATAGCATTATTACTACAAATTTAATTATAAAACCAATAAAACAAACCACTTTAAATTCTTCAATTTGTCAGGGCGAATCTTTTATAATTGGAACACATATATATACAACGGCAGGAACTTATAAAGATACCTTAACAACATATTTAGGTTGTGATAGCATTGTTACTACTAATTTAGTTGTAAATCCAATAAAGCAAACCTCAATAAATCCTGTAATTTGTCAAGGTGAAAAATATCGAGTTGGTATACATAATTATACATTAGCAGGAACTTATACAGAAATATTAACAAGCTATTTAGGTTGCGATAGTATTGTTACATGCAATTTAACTGTAAAGCCATCACTAATAGTCAATTTAGGCTATGGTGGTGAAATATGCGAGGGAGATACTATAGAATTATCAGTTAATTCAGGCTATACAACATATTTATGGCAAGATGGAAGTACAAATAATAGTTTTCTGGTTTCGCAAGCTGGTACTTATTGGGTAATGGTTAATTACAACGATTGTATTAAATCAGATACTGTAAGATATTATGTGTGTGCAAATGATATAAAAATATGGATCCCCAATAGCTTTACACCTAATGGTGATGGTTTAAATGATGAATTTAAAATTGAAACCATAGCAGAATTTAGTAAATTCCAAATGTCTATTTATAATCTTTGGGGACAGCTTATCTTTGAAAGTAAAGATGCTAAAAATGGATGGGATGGGAAATTTAATGGAGAGTTGGTGCCTATTGGCGTTTATACTCACAATATTGAATATATGGCTAAGGAAAATAAACAAGCAAAAAGATTTAGTGGAAGAGTAACAGTCGTTAGGTAAGGGGTGGACATTAAATGAGCAAATTAAAAATTTGCGATAATCAGCGCTTACCAAAGGTATCAGCGTCATCCGTGTTCCAATAAAGCATTATTTATAAAAATGAACAATCTCAAATTAATTATAAAATATTTAAAATATCGCATTACTGCTAACAACAAACACGATATACATTCGCCTTTTGTTTTTCAGTTACTTACCAAGGTATTGAATGACAAGTGTGTATTTCCTGTTTATAAGGAGATTGAAAATTTGCGTTCCTTGCTTTTGAAAAACAAAACGAATATAATAATTGAAGACTTTGGAGCAGGAAGTTTGAAAAACAAAACGAAAACAAGAACTGTTGCTGAAATTGCCCGTAATGCAGCTAAACCACCCAAGTATGCACAGCTATTATATAGATTGGTAAGGCATTTTCAGCCCGTAAATTTACTAGAATTAGGAACTTCGTTGGGTATCAGCACTGCCTATATGGGCAAAGCCTCTTCAACTACGAAAATAATTACCATAGAAGGTAGCGAAAATATTGCAAACATTGCCATTGATAACTTCAATACACTGAATATTTCAAATATTCAAGTTATTACAGGAAATTTTGATGTTCAGCTTCCAAAATTATTACAAAACACAACTACTTTTGATTTTGTTTTTTTCGATGGAAATCACAAAAGACAACCTACACTTTCGTATTTTGAAGCATGCTTACAACACATGCACAATGACAGTGTTTTTGTTTTCGACGATATTCATTGGTCAGAAGAAATGGAAGAAGCTTGGGAGTTAATCAAGCAATCGCCTGAGGTAACAGTTACTATAGATTTGTTCTTTATAGGATTGGTCTTTTTTAGAAAAGAATCCACAAAAGAACATTTTATCATACGATTTTAAAAATACTTTCGTTCTTTTTAATTAAATCACCAAATCTCTAAATCAAAAAATATTTAGTAGTTTTGTAATTCAAAATAAAGACAAAAATGGCAGAAGAAATTATAAGCCTGAGCAATATTGCCAAGCATTACAAAGTCGGTACAGAAATAGTTAAAGCACTACGTAGTATTTCGTTAACCATATACAAAAACGAATATGTAGCTTTAATGGGACCTTCCGGTTCAGGAAAATCAACCTTGATGAATATTTTGGGCTGCTTGGATACACCCACTTCCGGCACTTATATTTTGAATAAACATGATGTAAGCAAATTAGATGATAATTCGCTTGCAGAAATTCGCAACAAAGAAATTGGATTTGTTTTTCAGACTTTTAACCTGTTGCCCCGTTCTACAGCGTTGGAAAATGTGATGTTGCCATTGATTTATGCAGGGATGAATAAAGCAGATCGTATTTTAAAAGCTGAGAAATCACTTGCAGGTGTAAAACTATCAGACAGAATAACACACAAACCCAATGAGTTATCAGGTGGTCAACGTCAACGAGTAGCTGTAGCCAGAGCATTAGTGAACGATCCTTCTATTATCCTTGCTGATGAACCAACCGGAAATCTTGATTCAAAAACTTCTGTGGAAATCATGGGTTTATTTGAAGAAATTCACAAAAAAGGAAATACTATTATTGTAGTTACTCACGAAGAGGATATTGCCCGTCATGCACACCGTATTATTCGCTTAATTGATGGAGAAATAGCTTCAGATGAAATCAATCCTAAAATTCGTCAAATGTCGGATTATTTAGTGGAAGCTTAAATTAGTGAACATTTAGCAGTAAATAGAAAACAAAAATAACCAAATAATCAATAAATATTTTCAATTAACAATTAACCAATAACTTAATAACCAAATTCCATGGCTGAGGAATGGAAAATATATACAAAAACAGGCGATAAAGGCGAAACATCTCTTATTGGTGGGAAAAGAGTTCCAAAATATCATGAACGTATTGAAGCTTATGGGACTGTGGACGAGCTTAATTCATACATTGGTTTGATACGTGATTTGGAAGTTAATAACCATATCAAATCACTCTTGCTGGAAATACAAGACAGGCTTTTTACAGCAGAATCTTTGCTGGCAGAAGATCCAGAAACGTCTCAACGATCTTTACCTCAAATTTTTGAAGAAGATATTTTATTACTCGAACGCGAAATTGATGTTATGAATGAAAGTTTAGCTGTTTTGAATTCTTTTATTCTGCCGGGCGGTCATCCGATTGTATCTCATTGCCATATTGCACGTTGTATTTGCAGAAGGGCTGAAAGAATTACAATCAAATTATCGGAAACGCATCCTGTTTCCTCTTTGGTAATTAAATATTTAAACCGATTATCTGATTATTTATTTGTATTAGCTCGTAAAATTGGGAACGATTTAGGAGCAAAAGAAGAAATTTGGAAAGCAAAAATATAATTTCACTTTTAATCATTTAATTTTCTGATATTTAACAATCTTAATTTTTTCTTAAAAAAAGAATTGATTATTCAAAAATTAAATTACTTTTGCAAAAAATATATAACCTAAAAATTTCGTAATATGTATTGGACATTAGAATTAGCATCAAAACTTGAAGACGCTCCTTGGCCCGCAACGAAAGAAGAGTTAACTGATTATGCGCTCAGGTCTGGTGCACCACAAGAAGTAATTGAAAATCTCCGAGAAATTGAAGACGAAGGGGAAATTTACGAAAGTATCGATGATTTATGGCCCGACTATCCTACTAAGGATGATTTCTTTTTTCATGAAGACGAATATTAAAAAATGAACCGTTTTACAATAGTAAAACGGTTTTTTTAATAATATCAAATCACGAGGAAGCTTTTCAGATTAATCATTCTCATTAATTTTAACCTGTTTTCTACTTAAAATTTCAAAAAAAATAATGCTGATTGCAATAATTAAATTAATTTTGCTTTATGAAGGCATTATGTATATTTAATATTAATAAACCTTACTTTATTATTGCCTCATAAACAAATTTTTAGCTTATAAACTTTATAACTTTACATATACCATGTTAAAATCGTTTAGCAAATTATTCGGAAATAAATCACAAAGAGATATAAAAGAAATTTCGCCTTTACTTGAAGCAACAAAAATAGCATACCAATCCATTACCCTGCTTAGCAACGATGAATTAAGAAATAAAACTCAAGAATTCAAAGATCGCATTGCTGAATATGTTGCTGATGAAAGAAATCAAATTGCTGAATTTAAAGAACGTATCGACATTGAAGTTGATATGGATGTTGACGAAAAAGAATTACTCTATCAACAAATTGATAAGCTCGAAAAATTAGAATATGATAAAATTCAGGAAATTTTAAATGAAATTTTGCCTGAAGCATTTTCTGTTGTTAAAGAAACAGCGAAACGATTTACAGAAAATGAGAAAGTGGAAGTAAGTATTATGCCTTGGGATAGAGATTTAGCTGCCAAACGCGACAGTGTTAACATTATAGGTGAAAAAGCATATTATGATAACAAATGGTCGGCAGGAGGAACGATGATTACTTGGGATATGGTACATTATGATGTTCAACTAATTGGTGGTATAGTACTTCATTCTGGAAAAATTGCAGAAATGGCAACGGGTGAAGGAAAAACATTGGTAGCAACCTTACCAGTATATTTGAATGCATTGCCCGGAAAAGGTGTGCATTTGGTCACAGTAAATGATTATTTAGCAAAACGTGACTCTGAATGGATGGGAATGCTTTTTGAATTTCATGGGTTGAAAGTAGATTGTATCGACCGACATGAACCCAATTCAGAAAGCCGTAAAAATGCTTATTTAGCTGATATTACTTATGGTACCAATAATGAATTTGGCTTTGATTACCTGCGTGATAACATGGCCCGTAATGTTGAAGAATTGGTACAGCGTAAACATAACTATTCTATTGTAGATGAGGTTGACTCTGTTTTGATAGACGATGCCCGTACACCTTTAATTATTTCAGGACCAACACCCAAAGGAGATAATCAGGAATTTGAAGTATTAAAACCAAATATTTTAAAGATTTACAATGCACAACGTAATTTGGTTACTCAATTATTAGCCGATGCTAAGAAATTATTAGCTGATAATCCAAATTCTGAAAATGAGAAAAAAGGTGGAGAATTGCTGTTCCGTTCTCATAGAGGGCTACCAAAAAATAAAGCTCTTATTAAGTTCTTGAGCGAACCGGGTATGAAAGCATTATTGCAAAAAACCGAGAACTTTTACATGGCAGAACAATCAAAAAATATGCACATCATTGACGATGAATTGTTTTTTGTGATTGACGAAAAAAATAATACTATCGATTTAACAGATAAAGGGATTGATTACGTCTCAAGTGATGCAGAAGAAGCAAAATTTTATATACTTCCTGATGTAGGTGCTGAAATTGCAGAACTCGAAAAAATGAACCTTACCCCTGCTGCAAAAATTGAAAAGAAAGCAGAAATTTTACGCACTTATGCAATTCAATCTGATAGAGTTCATACTGTAAATCAATTATTGAAAGCATATACATTGTTTGAGCTTGATGTTGAATACGTTATAATAGACAATAAAATTAAAATTGTAGATGAACAAACAGGTCGTATTATGGAAGGCAGACGCTATTCCGATGGTCTTCATCAGGCAATTGAAGCTAAGGAAAATGTAAAAGTTGAAGCTGCAACTCAAACTTATGCAACTATTACGTTGCAGAATTATTTTAGGATGTACAGCAAACTAGCCGGTATGACTGGTACAGCTGAAACAGAAGCGGGTGAATTATGGGATATTTATAAATTAGACGTTGTTGTAATTCCAACTAACAGACCAATTATCCGTAAGGATAGAGAAGATTTAGTTTACAAAACTAAAAAAGAAAAATACAATGCTGTAATTGATGAAATTCAAAGTTTAGTAAATCTTGGAAGACCTGTTTTGGTAGGTACAACATCTGTTGAAATTTCAGAATTACTCAGCCGTTCACTTAAAATGCGTAATATCAGACACAATGTGTTAAATGCTAAATTACATAAAAAAGAAGCAGATATTGTAGCTGAAGCAGGGATTTCAGGAACTGTAACCATTGCTACCAATATGGCTGGTCGTGGTACGGATATAAAATTAGGACCTGGTGTAAAAGAAGCAGGTGGTTTGGCTATTGTAGGTACCGAACGTCACGAATCACGTCGTGTTGACCGCCAGTTACGTGGGCGTGCAGGTCGTCAGGGAGACCCAGGTAGTACACAGTTTTTTGTTTCATTGGAAGATGATTTGATGCGTTTGTTTGGTTCTGATCGTATTGCAAGTGTAATGGATAGATTAGGGTTAAAAGAAGGTGAAGTAATTCAACATTCAATGATTACCAAATCTATTGAAAGAGCACAGAAAAAAGTTGAAGAAAATAACTTTGGAGTTCGGAAACGATTGCTCGAATATGATGATGTAATGAACTCGCAACGTGAAGTTATTTACAAAAAACGTCGCAATGCATTATATGGTGACCGTTTACCAATAGATATTTCAAACATGATGTATGATGTAAGCGAAAGCATCATTCACGACCATGTAGAATCCAGAGATTTTGAAAATTTCAATCTTGAACTTATCAGAACTTTTGGAATTGAATCACCTATTAATGAAAAAGAATTCTTTAATGCCAAATTGCAAGAAATGTCGGATAAGGTTTTTGATGAAGTTTATCAATCTTATCACAACAAAACGCTTCTAATGGCAGAACAGGCATTTCCAATTATAAAAGATGTGTACGAAAATAATGGCAATCGTTATGAGAATATTGCAATTCCTATTACCGATGGAAAAAAAACACTCAATATCGTTGCTCCTATCAAAAAATGTTTTGATTCTAAAGGAAAAGAAGTAATTGTTTCTATTGAAAAAAGTCTTACACTTGCTTTAATTGATGATGCTTGGAAAGAACAATTACGTGAAATGGATGAATTGAAACAATCTGTTCAGAATGCTACTTATGAACAAAAAGATCCGTTATTGATTTATAAATTTGAGTCTTTTGAATTGTTTAAAACAATGATTCAGAATATTAATAAAGAAATAAGTTCTTTTTTATGTCTTGGAAAATTGCCGCTACAAGATTCTTCAAATGTAAAAGAAGCAAAAGTTCAACATACAGATATGAGTAGGTTAAAAACCAGTCGTGATGAACAACTTCCAACTGGCAACCGAACACAAAGCGATGAAAAAGTCCAACCAGTAAGAGTTGAGAAAAAAGTAGGTCGCAACGATACATGCCCTTGTGGGAGTGGTAAAAAATACAAACAATGTCACGGAAAAGACTTGGAAAATTAGTGAGTTTATCACTTTGTGAAATCATTCAATTGTAACTATAAACCAACTTCCAACATGCCGATAATCTATTATCTAATTACGATAAATATATTATCGGCATTTATTTTCTTTATAGATAAAAAGTCTGCAACAATAAAACGAAGACGCATTTCAGAAATTACCCTTCATTTTCTGGAATTATTAGGAGGTATATTTGGTATCTTGATTATGATGTATTTAATTTATCATAAAAACAAGAAAGCTTCTTATTTTTTAATTAGCTATATTATTCTAATCTTCTGGTTACTTATGATTTACATTAAATTTGATGTATTACTCCAATTTATTTATTGTAAATTTTAATAAAGATTTCAATCATTTGATTTCTTCAGCACTTTTCTAAAAACTTCTTTTTCAGTATAAACTACAATAGCAATATAAAACAATACAAATGCTGTATTTAGGCTTAGTTTAATAGGCAAATTTTCAATGTTTATCCAAGTACTGATAAAGTACAGTAGAAGTGCCAAACCTGTGAAGAGTACTATTTTCTTCAAATCGTAATTAATACGATAATGTTTTTGTCCTAACAAATAGGAAATAAACATGATACTAAAATAACAAATCAGTGTTGCCCAAGCAGCACCCATATAACCAAAAACAGGAACCAACCAAAAGTTGAGTACTAATGTAACAATAGCACCAAATACTGAGATATAAGCCCCATACATGGTTTTGTCGGTAATTTTATACCAAATAGATAAATTGTAAAACACGCCTAAACAAAGATTTGCCATTAACAATATTGGAATTATAGCTGCACCTACTCTATATTCTTTCCCTACAAAAAAGATAATCAAATCAATATACATCATAACGCCCAAAAATATAAAAGCACACACAATAATAAAATACTTCATCACATCTGCATATATTTGGCGTGCATCTTCACGACTGGCATGAGAAAAGAAAAAAGGTTCAGCTGCAAACTTAAAAGTTTGAATAAATAAAGTCATCAAAATAGAAATTTTATAACATGCTCCATAAATTCCTAATTGAGCCATTGGATTTTCAGAAACAGGTACTAAATGTTTGAGCAAAATACGATCAAATGTTTCATTTACAATACCTGCCATTCCCCAAATCATAATAGGCAAAGCATATTTAAGCATTTGTTTCCATAATTTCTTATCGAAATACAATTTTATTTTTAATATATCGGGAATCAATAATAGTAAAGTAATTACAGTAGCTAAGAGGTTTGAAATAAAGATATAACCAACACGAATTGAAGGATTGTAAAACTGATGAAGTATATCTCTTACAAATCCATTTTCTACATTCTTGTCAATCCATGGACATAGTGCAATAAAAAATAAATTAAAACCAAGTTGTAAAGCAATATTTACAGATTTAAGTAATGCAAATCGACGGGCTTTATTCATTTCTCTTAATCGAGCAAAAGGAACTGCACTCAGTGCATCTAAACCCAAGATCCAGGCAAACCAAATAATATATTCAGTATGATTGGCATAACCCAAAACCGTTGAGATTGAAGGTGCAAATAAACAAGCAATAAGAATGAAAAAAAATGAGCTGAAAAGTAGCGAAATAATAGAAGTACTATAAACATTTTCCGAGTTTTCCTTTTTTGAAAAACGGAAAAAAGCTGTTTCCATACCGTAAGTTAGAATTACCATCAAAAAAGCAACATAAGCATATAATTCTGTAACTACGCCATACTCACCTGGAACAAGAACATACGTATAAAGTGGTACAAGAAAATAATTTAACAAACGTCCTACTATTGTAGGTAAACCATATATGGCAGTTTGGCCGACAAGCTTCTTTAATGGATTCAAAATTATAACTGATTGTAGATTTTATATTGCAAACCTACATGATTTTTTTTGTTTTTTGCAAAAAGAAATGTAATAAAATAAAAAAAGTCCTTGCTCTCACAGAACAAGGACCTTTTTTTGTCATTTATTAGAGTTATCGTTTTTTTTATCTAATGTAAACTTAATAGGTAAGTTAAACTGAACCCTTACTGCTTTGCCATTTTGCATTCCGGGTTTCCATTTTCCGCTCATTAATTTCACAACTCTAATAGATTCCTTATCAATTAATAGATTTACACCTCTGAGAACTTTTACTTTTGAAACAACACCATCGGTTTCAACAACAAATGTAACATATACAGTTCCTTCAATTCCTTTTTCTTTCATTTCTTTTGGATATGAAACATTTTCTTTAATAAAATTCATCATTGCTTCTTGTCCTCCAATAAATTCAGGAGTTTTTTCTACAACTGTGAAAACTTCTTTTTGCGTTTTCTTATCTTTTGGTTTTTGTTGTAAACTTTCTAATACTAAGTTACTATTAATAGAAGTAATGGGAGTAAATAGTGTCATAATTTTTTTTGAATCTACTCTGTTTTTTGCAATAGCAAAAGCTTTTTCTGCTTTTAAAGAAGGGAATAAACATAAAAGAATAAACATTGGTATTATTAGCAAATATTTTGCCAACGATATACCTTTTGATTTTGATTTTGTCATCATGATAATACGTTTTTTTATTAATGAATTAAAATTGTTTTCTGGCGTTAGAAGCTTTACACCTGTTGCAACTGAAAGTAAAAGCGACTGATAGCCTTGTTTTTCGTATCCCAAATTGATTACACTTTGGTCAGCAGTGTATTCGTGTACCTCACGTATTGAAGTACGATACCACCAAACAATAGGATTAAACCAATGTAAAATACAAACTACTTCAACAAGCAAAATATCAATTGTATGACATTGTTTCACGTGAACTTGCTCATGAGCAATAATTTTCTCAATGTCGCTTAAATTGCATTTTGGATTGATGAAGATTAAATTAAAAAATGAAAATGGGGGATGATCATCCGTATATATATGGTTAGAAATTGCTTTATTAGAAGCTGATTTTAAGTATAAACGTATAATTTGCATAATCTGAAACAGTAATCTGATAAATAAAATAGCAGCAACTACAATATAAATACTAAAAATAATTAATAACCAATTAATTACAGAGTTTTCTTTAGCAGAAATAACAATTGGATTTAAGGCAATTTCCTGCAAAGTAGTTACTTGCGAGATACTATTGATGGAAATTGCAGAAACTGTTTGCAAAAAAGGAAAAAATAAAACAGAACTTACAATTGAAACTAACAAGAAAATTCTATTTAATACGAAATAAGTTTCATTTTTAAAAGTTAAGCGATAAAAAATAATCAATAAACTTAAAAGTAAGGTTGATTTTATAAGATAAAGAATGAACGTTTCCATGGGTTTATCATTTTTTTTGTTTGATAATTTCTTGATCTAATATATTTTTTAACTCTTCAAGTTCTTTGAGTGATAATTTTTTTTCTTCGGCAAAAAAAGACACCAATTGGCGAAAAGAATTACTAAAATAATTTTTCACTACACCACCCATCAATTCTTTACGATAGTCTTCTTTGGCAATCAAAGGATAATATTGATGAGTTTTTCCGTAAGCTATATAACCTACAAATCCTTTTTTTTCTAGTATTCTAACGATAGTTGAGACAGTATTATATGCTGGTTTAGGTTCTTCCATGCGTTCGAGAATATCTTTTACGAATCCTTGCTTGATTTCCCAAATCAATTGCATTACTTGTTCTTCTGCTTTTGTTAATTCTTTCATTTATTTATATTTTGTTAAACAGGTGAAATAGTTATTTTTAGAATATTCTATTTAATATTTACACTCAAGTTTCGCCAATGGAATTCCCATAATACATTCATCTCACTTGGTATTCTTTAGAAAATGGACATTTCATTATTTTTACAAATAAAATTTCGATACAAAGATACAACTAAAATCATAGTTATACAACTATTATTTTAGTTATTTTGTTAAAAATAAAAATATATTTTATATATATTTGAATTTATGATATTTAAATACACACTTTCTGTTGAAGTGATATTTTTAACGTTTAAATAAAATTTTGTATAGGAAAGGAGGTTTATTTATTTAATCGGACTATATAATCAATCGAAATTCTTTATCAAACAAATCAGTAATATCTTCATTATTTGTTAAATGATGGGTTAGAATACCTAAATTTTCTGCTGCATTAATATGCTGAATAGAATCATCAATAAACAAGGTTTCTTCAGGAATAATTTGTTGCTCTGCTAAAACAAACTCAAAAATTTCTTTGTTTGGTTTTCGCATCTTAATTTCATGAGAAAAATAAGCTTTCTCAAAAATTTCATTAAAATATTTATATCCATATTTTTGTAAATAAGTAATATAAATATCATAATGTATTTTATTGGTATTACTCAAAAGGTATGTTCTATATTTTGTTTTCAACTCTTTTAATAATAAAATTCTCTTTTCTGGTAAATCAAGAATAATCTTATTCCAAGCATAATCAATACGTTCGTCACTAAAATTTCTTTTGGAAATCTTTCTAATCCCATCTCTGAATTCCTGTGGATTAATTAATCCTATTTCTAAATTATCAAACAATTGATTTTGTGAAGCTTTTGAGTATAAATTTTCGAAATTATCAAATCCAATTTCTTTAAAAGCTTCTACTGTAAGTTGATAATCAATATTTAAAACAACTCCACCAAAATCAATGATGATGTTTTTTATCTTTTCTATGTTTTGCATTATTTTTTAAAATTAAATTTGGTATTTATGCACAATTTAGTAATTTTGCAAGCTCAAAAATAGCTACTGCTATTGGTCCTATAGCTCAGTTGGTTAGAGCAACTGACTCATAATCAGTAGGCCCCTGGTTCAAGTCCAGGTGGGACCACAACAAAAAGACGCTTATATAAGCGTCTTTTTTATTATTAAGCATTTCTTTTACAAAATATTAGGAGCATATCAATAATCAATATTTATTTCACAGCTTCTTTATCGTAATCAACTTCATTTGCAAATTTACCTTTTTCGTCATAAAATTTCCATTTTCCAGTTTCTTTACCATTTCTATATAAGCCTTCATAACGCTTTTGTCCATTTCCAAACCAAACATTTCTGATACTATCGTTTATGCCATTTTTATAATAGCCTTCACTCCACAGATTACCATTTTCGTACCAGTAGCTCCATTTACCATCTCTTTGATTATTTAATGATGTCCCTATCATTTGAAGTTTATAACTGGGATAAAAAAACAATTCAGAAGCCATTTGTTCACAAGATTTTGTGCAAATTACATGATAAGGAGATCCGTTTGGATAAATTTCCGTAACAGCTATTTTATAAGAAGCTTCCATATATGGCGTTTCATCAGGTTTTAATATCGTCCATTGTTGAGTGGCAATCGAAGCTGTTACTTCGGTTTCCGCAAATTGCTTGCCACTTTCGTACCAATACGACCATTTCCCAGCTCTAATGCCATTTTCAAACACACCTTTGTACATTTCTTTTTGGCTTTGGTAATAGCCAATTTCTCTAACCTTTATCTTAACACCCTCTTTCTTTTTAAAATAAGTAATTACTTTAGGTTTACCATCAGGATATTTTTCGGTTACTTCCTTTATTTCACCAGTACAAGCTGACAATGTAATAATTGTCATTAATAAAACTATTATTCTTCTCATGTTATGGAAATTTGTCGGCAAAGTTATTGAAAAAAACCGAAAAGATTTCTTAAAAAAGTTTAAGCAACTGCTCCCCTATTCCTATTTTATAACCATTTGATAAATAAATAATCTCAGCTTTTTCGTTGACAACAATAATAAGTGGAAGATTATTCGCAAATTTTGATTTTGTGATAGCTTCAATTTCTTTCAATACATCATTTTTATCATTTACCAGCAAGGATTGTTTTGGCTTTTCATTTATTAACTGGTTCTCAAAAGTTTTATTGAAATTTTTGGGAAGAATGAAAATCATATTCCCATCCCATTTTTCGAAATTCGCCTTCAATTTGCTGATGTCAGCCAATGCGTGTTTGGTGGGTTCTTTGCCTGGCTCCAACCAGATTAAAATACTATATTTATTTTTGATTTGTTGATAATTGAAAGCTTTATGTGAGTTGAAAATTTCAAATTCCATATTCTCATTAATTTTTCCAAATATCTTAGCTAGTTGTTTTGACTTACGGAGTTTTATAGGCAAATCTATTGTTTGATTAGGCTTTAGGGTAAAAAAACGCAAAGATGCCATTACTGAGCCATCTTGTCTGCGGTTACCTGTAACTAAAAGATAATCTCCAGATTCAACATTAATTTTACAAGGGAATGTTTTCAGGCGATTGTCCATTTCGTAATCTAGGGTATAATATTTGCCATTTTTGAATTTTTCAATACTATAATGTGTTGAATATTCAGGTATTACCAATCCATTACTTGAATCATTTAGCAAAATAATAGTTGATTTTGAAGTTGTATTTTCAGCTTTCTTTTCAAAAATCTGATTGTTCCATCCATTCAAATCGTAAAACTGTGGAACTTTAGTAGCAGGTTCCAATCGGGCAGGAATACCTAGACTTCTGCATATAGCAACAAACAATAAATCTCTTGAAGCAGCATCGGTAATTCCCAATTCAAAGGAAGCTTTTGGAGTGATGGGTAAACGGTAGTAATTAGCAGTATTGTCAATTTTAATATTCGACAATACCCAATCAACAATTTGCTTAGCTTTCATATCTTTTTTAGCTGAAAACTTCGCTTGAATAAAGCTTTTGTAAGGCTTTAACATCTCATCTCCGATTCTTGGATTAATGATATATTGAACATTCATGGGAGTATCATGCTTATCGGAGAGTTGAGCATTGTATAAATGATCAAACAGAACATCCACGGTAATATCATGCAAATCCTTTTCGGAAATTGCTTCTAATAAAGGCAGACATAAATATTTATACTCTGATTTTGTTTGATTCAAAAATTTTTGAATTTCATGGCCATTGCCTCTGCTTTTTTGTAAAATCATTCTGGTTTTTTCAACATCCAATCCGTTCGCTTTTGCCGTATTAATTGCAGTAAGGCTATCCATAAAAGTATTTTCATAGGATTTCCTAATACTATCTTCAAATTTTAAGCGATTGTTGTTAAATTCACGGGCTTGCTCGCTTACTATTACTTCAATTTCTCTGGGAATAGGAGGTGTAATATCCATATCCAGAGAATAATCAGCGCCTGGTTTTTTATTAAGAATAATCGTAAGTGTATCTTTATTCTCAACACAAACTTTTTCATAACCGTATTCATTTCCTTTACTTGCCCATATTAGCAAATCACCATATCCTGTTTTTAAAGAAGCAAGTCCATTTTTGCCAGTTGTTTTTACTGCAATCGGATAAAATTCAGCATAATTATAAAGCTGAAATTCTACTTTTGCACTATCTACAGTTTGCTGGGCCTTATTAATTACTTTTACAAAAATAGTTTTAACAGGTGCATAATTGGCGAGTAAATTTATTTTTGTAAAGCGATCATCTTTTTGCAGCACTTCTTCATCACCCCAATAATTGCCAAAAACAGTCGTATTTACCATCATACATCTTTTGGAAGGTGCAGCAAACCATCCTAAGTCCAGATCAGGTTCGGGTTCGCAAGCTCCCAGAAAGTGCCATTTTCCATCTACCCATACTTCCACCCAAGCATGATTATCATCGCTGTGAGCCCAACGGGGCGTATAACATTGGCGGGCAGGAATGCCTACTGATCTTAAAGCTGCAACGGTAAAAGTAGATTCTTCACCACATCGCCCCAATGCATTTTTTACCGTATTCAATGGAGAACTTGTACGTGCATCGCAGCCCTGATAAGCCACTTTTTCGTGACACCAGTGATTTACTTCTAATGCGGCATCCTTCATGCTCATTTGCCTAATTCTATCCTTTAGTTCTTTTAAAAATACAATTCTTGCCGTATCCATATTTTCGTTGTTCACACGACAAGGCAACACAAAATGCCGGAATATCATTTCTGGTATGGTTTTTCCCCACGAAAATGCAGCTCGTGCTTCAAAACTTAACTTTACCTGCTGTAAGTAAAAATCTCCCTGATAATCAGCCAAGTCACTCAAGGGCATATAGGCATATAAAAAACACAATGCTTCCCGTTCCTCCAGACTAAGGTTTTGATTAAAAACAGCAAACAAATCGGCTTCGCGCTTTTTAGCTAATTGTTTTTGTTTTTCGAACATCAACATGGTTTGTTTGCGATATGCCTCATCGGTAATAAAATGTTTTTCCTGAGCAATACCAATAATAGTGCTCAAAATAAATGCAATAAAAAATAGTTTTTTCAAAGCTTATAGTTTTAGAAAATGAAGTGGTAAAAGTAAGAATTTTCTTAAAACGATTTAGGAAAGTTTTATTTTAAACCATTTTCTCTTATGATGCTCAATTCGTTGGCACTGAATAATTTTGCCTGAAACAAATTAATATATTCTTCTGATACCGATTGATTAAAAATCATAATATCATCTGAATTGATGGTAATATTAATTCCGTTGTCTGCTAATATTCTGGCAGGATGAGTTGCTAAGTTTTTAGCTCTACCAAGTACAACATTGCTGGTTGGACAAATATTTAAACGAATATTATTATTCCTCAGCCATTTCATAACATCAGGAGATGTAGAAGCTGCAATGCCATGCTGAACCTCATCTAATTCTAATGTTTCAACAGTGTTTCTTACCGATTCGGCATTACCAAATTCGCCAGCATGTGATTTAAGCTTTAAATGATGACTTTTTGCAGATTTATAAATTGGAATATAGTTTTTTGAATCTTTTGCCAATTCATTACCATAAAGGTCAATAGATTTAAAATATCCACTTTCGATACATATAAAAATACAAGCTTCAATATCTGAAATGTTAATATTTCTACTTAAACCTATTTCGGGATTGTAAAGTATTTCTGGTGCCTCTTCCTGATGAATTTGTTTTAACAACTTTACAAATCCGATTTCTTTATCTGTAAACAGATTAACAAATAAGCAATCCACACTCATTTCTAATTTTTGGATTCCATCTTGCTTAGCTTGTCTGAATGCGAGTCTTACAGAAGTTTCTAAACCTTTTAAGCTTACGATATGCTCACGTAAATTTTTGACAATATAATTATCCAATTCAGCAATATCTTTAAGTGATGAAGGAGGTGCTATAATTTTCTGGCCAACTACTTTTTCAAAATCACTCAACCGGCAACCTAAAGGAGCATGATTATGCAAATCGCTTTTTGGAATGGATTTAAGCAATTCTAAATCTGAGATTTGCAATGCTGTTATGAATAAATCAGTATTATCAACCATCTATTTTTTTTCTTGTTATACTTCTATTAAACATCAATTAATTCTATTTCTTTTTCAAGTTATTTTTTTGAATCTTAATCTTTGGAATCAAAAAAAAATTTCATATAATTTCATTATCAGCCTGTTCAAAATTTTGAGATTTTCCATAAAATCATTTCAACTTCACGTTTATCAACACCGGATTATGATCCGAAAACTCAAAATCCAAATCAAGATTTCTGATGCTTAGGGCTTCAATATTAGGCGAAACCAAATAATAATCAATCACAGTAGTTCCTGTAGATTTTGCATTATAAGATTCGTTTACATTTCTGTTGGTGGGAATTTCGGCATCAAATATCCATTGCCAATTTTGAGGCATAAAATTATTTGATACTTCATTATCTAAATGGAAGATTTTGTTGTTTTTAAATGATTGCACTTTTTTAAACCCTGGAGGATTGTTATTCCAATCACCACCAACTATTACATAATTTCCTTTATTGTATTCAGTTGTAACAAATAATTTTAATTCATCCATTTCTCTTTTACTTAGCAAGCCTCCATCATAAGTTGAATTATGTGTATTTACCACAATCAGTTGCTTACCGTTGTTTAATAAATAATTTGTAACCAAAAAGCAGCGATCGAGCATTAATAATTTTTTTGGCCAATCAAAATTAGCAGCAAAAGCATGTCTTTTTATCTCAATTGGTTTGTATTTGGCAAGTGTTTGCAATCCGGCTTTTACCCTGCCCATAGGAGCATAAAGTGGTAATAAAACATATTTTACATCATAATTTACGGCAAAAGCATATGCAAAATCGGGTAAGAATTCAGAAATAAATGCTTTTTGATTGCAATAATAGCTTCTGTTTGAAAAAACATCAACTTCTTGCAGTAAAATAAAATCAACATACGAATTTTTTACCAATGTATTTAATATCCCATTCAGTGCTTTTTGATAGATTTCAAAATTTGGTTTTACCTTGCTTCCTCCATCATAAAAAAAATCCATTTCTTTGCTTAAACCTGCATATCCGATATTCCATGACAAAAGACTAAGTTCATCGTAATCAACTTGATAGTTAACTATATTCCCTTTCAATTCAATATTTTCAATTTTTTGAGGCTTATAATCAGTAATCGAAGAAAAAAGCAGATATATGCTAAATAAGTAAAGAATGGATACCAATCCAATTAAAAATATTTTAATAATTTTTTTTATTAAGCTGTTCATTTAACTACTTTTTGATTGGATAAAAGTACAAAAAATATAAATTGACACACTAAAAAATTGGATATTATAAAATTTTCTTAATTTTACACCTTAAAAATAAGAGTTATGCCAATTTTAGGTTCAATAGTAAAACGAGCAATTGAGTTCAGAAGTAAAATTCCTATTGATTATAAACAAGGATTTAATGCTGAAAAAGCTCAACGAAAAGAATTAAAGAAACTTCTGAAAAAAGCCTACTACACTACATTTGGTGAACATTATCAGTTTATGGATATTCTTAAAGAACAAAATATAGTTAGATCATTCAAGGAAAAAGTTCCAATACATAATTATAATTCAATATTTAGTAAATGGTGGTACCGAACTATAAATGGTGAAGCTTATGTTTGTTGGCCTGGAAAAGTAAAATATTTCGCATTAAGTTCTGGAACTTCAGAAGCATCCAGCAAATACATTCCTGTTACGAATGAAATGCTTAAAGCTATCAAAAAAACAAGCATTCGTCAAATTATTTCCTTAGCTAAATATGATTTCCCCAACGAATTTTACGAAAAAGGAATTTTAATGTTAGGTGGAAGTACACATTTACAATATAATGGTACATATTATGAAGGTGATTTGTCTGGAATTACTGCAGGAAATATACCTTTTTGGTTTGAGCATTTTTATAAACCCGGCAAAAGAATATCAAAAGAACGTGACTGGACAACCAAGCTCGAGGAAATTGTTAAAGATGCAAAGAAATGGGATATTGGAGTAATTGTAGGTGTTCCTGCTTGGTTGCAAATTTTAATGGAAAAAATTATTGCTTATTATCAGGTTGAAAACATTCATGATATCTGGCCTAATTTGTCAATATATGTTCATGGAGGTGTATCTTTTGAGCCTTATAAAAAAGGTTTCGAAAAATTATTGGGACATCCAATTACATATATGGAAACCTATTTGGCTTCGGAAGGATTTTTAGCATACCAAAGTCGTCCCAATACCAATTCAATGCAATTGGTATTAGATAATGGACTATTTTTTGAATTTATTCCGTTTAACGAAGAAAACTTTGATGATGAAGGAAATCTTTTATGCAATCCAAAAACATTGACAATAGGCGAAATTGAAGAAAACAAAGAATATGCGTTGTTAATCTCCTCATCTGCAGGTGCATGGAGATATTTAATTGGAGATACCATTAAGTTTACCAATAAAAAATTAAGCGAAATTGTAATTACCGGACGAACCAAACATTTTTTAAATATTTGTGGCGAACATCTTTCACAAGAAAATATGAACATGGCCATTAAAATGTTAGGCGACGAATTAAATGTTGAAATTAAAGAATTTACAGTTGCTGGTATAAAATATGACACCATGTTTGCTCATAAATGGTATATTGGTTCCGACGATTATATTGACGCTACTTTTGCCAAAAATAAAATAGATCAATATCTTAAAAAATTAAACGACGACTATCGTGTAGAACGAATTGCAGCTATTAAAGAAATTTTTGTTGAAATTCTCCCTTCGCATACTTTTTACGATTGGATGAAAATACAAGGGAAAGAAGGTGGACAAAACAAATTCCCAAGAGTAATTAAGAATGAGAAATTAAATAGTTGGTCAGATTATTTAAAAACATTAAAACAATAAATAGCAATCAGAAATTAAATATTACTAAATGCTTCACACAATACTAAAAGGTTCTCTGCTCGGATTAACATTGGCTGGTTTATTAGGACCTGCGTTTTTTTCCTTGGTACAAACCAGCATACACAAAGGATTTAAGTCGGGTATGTTTCTTGCTATTGGTATATTTTTTAGCGATGCTTTACTAATATTTCTTTCTTATATAGGAGTTTCGAAGATTATTAATGCACCAAATAACCAATTCTTGGTTGGCGTAATTGGTGGAATTATGTTGATAGCATTTGGAATTTATACTTTTCGTCATAGAATGAAATTATCAGTAGATGGCGAAATAAATGTTAAAAGAACAGGAGTACTTACATTTATTTTAAAAGGTTTCTTTTTAAATATTGCCAATCCATCTGTTTGGTTATTTTGGGTAAGTGTGGTTACCTTAAATTTAGGAACTGCCGAAAGTAAAGATTTACATTCTTTTTTCGCTTTCTTTGCAGCTGCTTTATTAACAGTCTTTTCTACAGACTTGCTTAAGTGTTTCATTGCATTCAGAATAAAAATCTATTTGAATGATAAAGTGTTGAAGTTGGTAAATCACATTGTTGGTGTTTTACTTTTCATTTTTGGTTTGTATTTAATTTACAATGCAATTCTTCTCAAATAATATAAGTCTGTCCGAAGATATTTTTTTACTTTATAGAAACATAATAAATGTTTTGCTGTTATCTTTGCCAATCAAATCATGAAAAATACTTTTAGGCAAATATTTTCTTTATTCGTATTGTTTCTTTTTGTATTTCCTTTTGTGCAAAAAGAAATACATACATTTGAGCATAGTCATGATTTTCATTGTACATCAAAAACTGAAAGACATTTTCACGCTGAACAACACCATTGTTTAGTATGTGAATATAATATTTTACTTGGTGAAATTTCTAAACAATCTATTTTTAAAGTAAAATTAGCTGCTCTTTTTATAGATACTATCTCCTTTTATAAGGAATGTTATTTTTTCAATCATGCATTTTCATTTTCATTAAGGGCTCCTCCTTCTCTATAAATTTTTATTCTTAACTATTGAAAGCAATAAGCTTTCGATCATTTAACTTGCTTATTACTTATTGCGTAATGAAGTTGAGTTACTATATCATTTTGTCAAATAATAAAAGTTTAAAAAAATGAAAACAATAAAAATACTATTATTTTTAATAGGAGCATTAAGCACAACTGTTTATTCTCAAAACAGTTTAAGTGGAAAAATAATTGAAAATACTACTAAAAAAACACTCCCAGGAGCTACAATTTATATTCCCGATTTAAAGACAGGAAGCGTTTCAGACAATCAGGGAAGATATATAATAACAAATTTGCCAAAAGGAAAATTCTTAATTGAAATAAAATACATTGGCTACGCCACTAAAGTTGAAAAAATAAATATTGAAGGAAAAATAAATTTGGATTTTACGTTGGAGGAAACATCAGCGGAATTGAATGAAGTGGTAATAACCGGACTTTCGGGAACGATTGAAAAAGCGGTTAACCCAGTACCTACACATACTATTGATAGAAATGAATTAAATGCAACACAGTCGAGCAATATTATTGATGCCATAAGTAAACAGCCCGGAGTTTCGCAAATTACAACTGGAGCGGCAATTTCAAAACCTATTATCAGGGGTTTGGGATACAATCGTATGATAACATTGCATAACAATATCAGGCAAGAAGGACAGCAGTGGGGCGATGAACATGGTATTGAGATAGATGAATATGCGATTGATAGAATTGAAATTATCAAAGGTCCCGGTAGTTTGGCTTTTGGTTCGGATGCTATGGCTGGTGTTATTAACTTATTGTCGCCACGTCCGGTAGAAGAAGGTAAAATTATTGGAAATGTATTAAGCAATTATCAATCTAATAACCGCATGATAGGGATTTCGATGATGAATGCCGGAAATATAAATGGTTATAACTGGCTGGCTCAGATAAGCAGTAAAAAAGCTAGTAACTATTCTAATAAATATGATGGTAGTGTTTATAATTCATCTTATAACGAAATCAATGGGAATGGCTTTTTTGGAATAAATCGCCAATGGGGATATTCTCATTTTCATTTTAGTATTTTTGAACAGAACTTAGGACTAATTGAAGGTGAAAGAGATAGTTTGGGTAACTTTATTAAATTGGCAAAAATAAGCGATGCTGTTATTGAAGAACAGAGTGTCAGTAATCAGTTTTCTTATGCATTAAATGTTCCTAAACAAAACATCGGACATTATGGGATTTCGAGTTGCAATAATATTATTTTAAGGAAATCTGTCGTAAATTTTACCTTGGGGTGGCAGCAAAACAAGCGTAAAGAAATAACTTATATTGAAAATACTACCGATGGTTTTACAAAGTATGAAGAAGGAGCAGGACTGTATTTTCTATTGAATACTTATAATGCAGATATAAAATATTATCTTCCTGAATGGAGAAGTTGGGAAACTACTGTTGGTTTTAATGGAATGCTGCAAAATAATTCTAACAAAGGCATTGAATATCTGATTCCTGAATATAGGATGTATGATGCAGGTATATTTGCTGTTACTAAAAAATCTTATGACAAATTTTATGTTTCCGGCGGTGTAAGATATAGTTATCGTAAACTTAATGCTGATGAACTTATATTGAATGCGGATGGAGTTCCGATAAGCAATATAACCGACAACTCAGAAACGAAATTTAAGTCGTTCAATAGTAGTTATGATGCGTTGAGTGCAAGTATAGGTGGCAGCTACAAAATCAAGCCACAATTAATTGCAAAATTGAATGTTTCGAGTGGTTTTAGAGCTCCGAATATTGCTGAACTTGCATCCAATGGGGTACACGAAGGAACTTTCAAATACGAAAATGGCAATCCCAATTTAAAATCCGAATACAGCTTTCAAATAGATGCTGGTTTGGAATATTCTTCAAAATATCTAACGTTAGAACTATCTTTTTTTAGTAATTCTATTAACAATTATATTTATTCAAGAAAACTTAATTCATATAATGGTAATGATAGTCTGCTTATTGCAGATGGTAATTCGTATTCTGCTTTTAAATTTGTGCAGGGAAATGCACTTTTAACAGGTGGTGAGATAAATATGGATGTCCATCCACACCCATTGGATTGGCTGCATTTTGAAAACTCTTTTTCGTATGTTAGAGGAATTCAACTAAATCAACCTGACAGTTTGAGAAATTTACCACTAATACCTCAACCACGTTGGATTTCCGAATTAAGAGCTCAATTTAAAAGCTTGAATAAAGTAATTCATAATTGCTACATCAAATTGGAGTTGGAACACGATTTTTCTCAGAATTACTTCTTTTCTGCTTACAGAACAGAAACAGCCTCGCCAGCTTATACACTGTTAAATGCAGGGTTAGGTGCTGATATTTTAAATAAAACAGGAAAAACGATTGTGAAAATAAGTATTAATGTTAATAATCTGGGGGATATTTCTTATCAAAATCATTTGAGCCGATTAAAATATGCACCAGAAAATTTAGCAAATGGAAGAACCGGAGTTTATAGTATGGGCAGAAACATTGGATTTAAACTAATTATTCCATTTAACCTGAGAAATAATAAAGGCTGATTATTTTAATTATTTATTTTACCAAGTTTTTGCAACTATGTTGCTAAATATAGTTCTTGGTTATTACCCTGACAGGGGGTTGGTGCAAAATTAATAAGTAATCAACTGTACTCCATAAAATTTAAGTGGATTTAGTGTAATATTTTAAGTTACACTATTCCAATTTATCAGATAAAACTAAAAGAGGCTGTCTCAAATGAGACAGCCTCTTTTTAAAATATCTATAAAGAAATAATTTATTTTAACTCAAACTGCGACTGACCTATTTCATATCCATCAACAAAAAGAGCTACATTGTATTTTCCTGCCATTGCAGGGGTTTTTTCATCTTTTTTTGTCCACGACAAGCAAATCTCCTGAGCTTTATTATCATAGTTAATCTCTTTTTTCATAGAATACTGTATCTTTTGCCCTTGGAATTCGAATGAATACTTATCGTCTTTACCTTCGCAAACAATTACATTATCGGGTCGTGCAATTCGTACATATATAGTTTTTTGACCAGAAGTGGCAATTTTGTTTTCACTTAGTGTAAAACAAATATTTACACGTCCTATACGTTTTGCCTTATCGGTTTCAACTTCTTTTGTGCCGCTCGAACGTAATTTTACCGTTGATGATTTAATATTATACGCTTTTAACATTGAAGCTATCGTAACTTTCTCGTTTAAAGCTGCTTTATCTTTTGATAGTTCAGTGTTTATTTGTCGTTCGTTGCTGAAATCTTTTTTAATTCTTAGGTTTTCATCCGTTAAAGCCTGATTTACTTTATATAATGAATCTAATTGTGAAACATAACCTTGCGTAATATTTCTTAATAATTCCAATTTCTTTTTGGTGCGTTTATAATCGCCTTGAACAGCAATTAATCGTTGAATTTCGCCGGCATTAACAAGAATAATACTGTCTTTTTCTGCAAGTTGACCCGAAAGTTCACCATACTCAGATTTTATTTTATTATGCTCATTTAACAACGAATCTAATTCTGATTGTAATTCAGTATTATGAGCCACTGTAGCATTTTTTTCTAAGTATATAGTATGTATTTTACTTTTTTCTACTATAAGCCATACTATTAATAAAGCAATTACAAAACACAGAATAGCAATTATTCTTTTGTACTTTCTTTCTTGATTATCGTTTTCTGACATTTTTTTATTTTTTAATATTAACAGTAAATATTATTGTTTATTATGTTTTATTATTAAATTTACTGCAAAATTAATTTTTATAACTGGTTTAAAAAAAAAACTTATTCACAGATGACTCTTTTTCGGGATTTCTTTTCGTTAATATATCCAAATAACTGCTTGGCTTGTGGTAATAATTTGTTTAGAAATGAGCATATTATATGCACTTCCTGTTTGTTTCACCTTCCCAAAACCAATTACCATCTGGAAAACGACAACCCCATTAGTCAGACATTTTGGGGCAGAACCCAAATAAATACAGCCGCTGCCTATTATTTTTTTTCAAAAGCGGGGAAAGTGCAGCATTTGGTGCATCAATTAAAATATAAAGGTAAAAAAGAAGTCGGAATATACATAGGCGAATTGTATGGAAAAGAGCTTATAAATACAGAAAGTTTTGGAAAAACAGATGTAATAATACCGGTACCCTTACATCCGAAAAAAGAAAAGAAACGTGGATTTAATCAAAGCGAAGTTTTTGCCATGGGCTTATCATCGAGCATGAAGGTACCTATTGATACTACTTCGCTTATCAGAACTTTTGCTTCGGAAACACAAACCAAGAAAACTCGGTTTAAAAGATGGGAAAACGTAAAAGAAATATTTAGTTTGCAAGACGCTGAAAAGCTTAAAAACAAACACATTCTGTTGGTTGACGATGTAATAACAACAGGAGCAACCATCGAAGCTTGTGCCAACCTCTTAAATACCATTGAAGGTGTAACGATTAATATTGCAAGTATTGCCGTTGCTTCGCATTAGATCATTTAAACTTTAAACGTTATTTCTTTAAATTTGCAAAAACATTGCAACTTATTGGTTTTAATCCTGTCAGGTTTTAAAAACCTGACAGGATTGACGTAATATAAATAACAGACTATCAATATTCCAACTATAATTTTTCAGATTTAAAGATTATTAGTAATTGCTGGCAAATTTTTCTTTATTGAATTAATATCTGTTAAAATACCCATTTCAAAAGTGATTGAATAAATATTTTTTATTATGTCCTTTTGCCTTGATGAACGAAAAAATCAAGATTGCAAATAATTTACTTCAAAACTACGCTTTTTAAAATTCCCTCGCAATCCAAGCCAGCCCGAAATAAACATTAAAACAATAAATTACCATCACTCTGTCGGGCTTCGTGGATTGCTTAGCTTTAGCCTATCGCTATTTAAAAAAGCTTGTTTTGTAGCGTAAATTATTGGGTCACATTAATTTATTGGGGACTAAGCAAAAAGTTTATGCAGTCTGAATAGAAAAAAAGCGGTATCAGTAACCCCTCTTAAGTTAGCTCTAAACAGTTTTATTTTAGAGTTAAAAGATTCTGC
>Ga0247840_10000201_pt1 | contig 121021 bp, 118 predicted proteins | sample LaCruzMarch2015__FD_192404 | JGI IMG/M metagenome (GOLD analysis project Ga0247840, IMG submission 192404) | Freshwater microbial communities from meromictic Lake La Cruz, Castile-La Mancha, Spain - LaCruzMarch2015_17m | ecosystem: Environmental > Aquatic > Freshwater > Lake | place: Spain... | reverse complement strand
GACGATTTCAAGCAAGACTTGTTATTGGAGGAAGAAGGGAGTTTTTATATCTCCCATCTTCTCCAGTAATAAAGTGCATTGGCAAATTTTGGGGCAACGTTTCGTTGTTCACAAATTTGCCAAACCTAATCTTTTTCCGACCTCCGTGTCTCAGTGACCTCGGTGGTCAATCTGATTTTACTTGGGTTGTGGGCAACGCCCACGTTAGAAGGATAGGTCTTCCTGATATAGGGTAAAAATACCGAACCAAGCTGCGGAGGCGACGCGTTAAAGCCGCGCGCCTGACCCTTGCCGGTTGCCCGAGGAGAAATCACACGCAAACATGAAAATTCTTACCTGCAATTTAAGAGGTTACGGGAAAGGCGACGGCGATAATGCCTGGATTCATCGAAAGGAACGGTGCATTGATGTAATAAGGTCAGAAAGACCAGATGTCATCTCCTTCCAGGAAACGGAACAATTTGCCGATTTAACAGCTGCTTTCCCCGAGTATGATACTTACGCGATGGTTGATGATCCTTGTGGAAGACGTCCGATGAACTGCATTTTCTATCGCAGAAAAGGTTATGCGAGGATATCGGCGGGTGGTTACTGGTTGTCACAAACACCGCATGTGGCAGGGTCGAAATCATGGGACAGCGCCTGTGTCCGTCTGGCAAACTGGATTCGGCTGGAAGATAGCACAACAGGAAAGGAGTTCAGGATTGTTAACACGCACTTGGATCACGTCAGCCAGCCGGCGCGGGAAAAGCAGGCCGAACTCATAGTTGACGATTCGTGCGCCTATCCCAGTGCTTATTCCCAGATTCTAACGGGAGACATGAATTGTGATTCAACTAACAAGACCATTGATATTCTTAAAGCTGGAGGCTGGATTGATACCTATGGAACCGTACATGGAACAGAAAATCCCGGGCACACCTATCATGCATTCCTCGGGCCAGAATATAATTCATCCATTGGAAAGATGGACTGGATTTTCACGCGGGGCGAAATACTGGTAAGCGACGCTAAAATAATCACGCATGCAACAAACGGAAAATTTCCCAGTGACCACTATTTTGTCAGCGCCACTTTATCATTGGAACCCTGCCCCAAAAGAGGGTAAACCAGGTGCTGCGCTTGCGCTCACGCATCGTTGCGCGCCAAAAAATATAATATTGCCTAACGGACATATGACGGATAAACTTTCCCGCCAAAAAAGGATTGGGGTTATCGTCGCTTGCTCGCTGAAACGTGCCCATCGTCTTTCGGTAATGATGAAGAACGACATTGGAGAAAGAGTATGCTGAATATGAAGGATGTAGCAATTGTGCGGGAACTGGCTGCGCGCGTGGCGGAAATTGCCGCGTTGCCGGTGCAGGAAGAAAAGCGGGCGCTGTGGCGCAAACTCAATGCGCGGAAACCGGCACGTGCCATGGTGATGATTGACCAGGTATGCTGGAATGAGATGAACATCGGTGATGAGCTCACCTTGCGGTGTACTGACGAGGAGTGCCGCGGGTACGAGTGGTACCTCCGGCGCATGCTCTACCAGTGGCGGCATTTCCCCGTGGACATGGTGGTGGAATCCTTCGTGCGGGTGCCCAAGGCAATCCGCAACAGCGGTTTTGGCATCGAGGTGCGGCAGGAAGTCGCCGTGAGCGACCCGACGAATTCGGTCGTGGGCCACAAGTACGAGAATCAGTTTCAGACCGAAGCCGATCTGGAGAAGATTCACATGCCGCAGGTCAGCCACGACCAGGTCGAGACCGAACGCCGCCTGGCCGTCGCCCACGAACTTTTTGACGATCTGCTGGATGTGCGGCCATGGGGCGCCGATTCATACCTGTCCCTGTGGGATCCAATCGCGATGTGGATGGGGGTCGAGAACGCATTGTATGCCTTGGTGGACAAGCCCGACTTCATGCACCGCCTGCTGACCCGCTTGACGGATGGCTACCTGAGCATGCTTGATCAACTGGAGGAACAGGGTCTGCTGTGTGAACCCCAGAGCCTGATCCACTGCACGGGCGCCTATACGGACGAGTTGCCCGCCCCGGGCTACAACCCGCAAGCGCCACGCACGAAGGATCTCTGGACGTTCGGTCTGGCCCAGATGTTCTCCACCGTCTCGCCCGACATGTTCAGGGAATTTGAAGTGGACTACACCAGCCGCATCTGCAAGCGCTTCGGCCTGGTGTATTACGGCTGTTGCGATCCGCTGGACGGCAAAATGGCCGAGGTGCGCATGATCCCGAACGTGCGCAAGGTTTCCATGAGTCCGTGGGTCAACGAAGATCGCGGCGCGGCTGAGATCGGTGGGGACTTCGTCTACTCACGCAAGCCGAACCCGGCCCTGGTGGCGACGGATCACTTCCACCCGGATCAGATCAGGTCGGACTTGGCGGCGACTCATAAGATCTGCGACAAACACGGGTGCCCACTGGAGTTTATTTTGAAGGACATCAGCACGGTGCGTTATGAGCCGGAGCGCCTTTCCGAGTGGGCTCGCATCGCCATGCAGGTTGCAGGCGAATAACGCACCTTATCGAGACGGAAAAGACCGGAGTCGGGAGGAATCAATGCCCCAAAAACCATATCTGCTGGTCACCCGTTAAAAACGCGAAATCCTGCGGCCGGCTTCCGGGCCATGGCAATGACTTCCATGACCTTGACGGACTCCGTAAGACTGATGGGGAAGTGTCCGCCTTGACGGATAGCCCGGTACAACTCTTCCCATATCGTGCTCATATTCACTTTGTGCTTAGGATTCACCGGTATGGTCTTTTCAATCCAACGCAGGTTTTCCGGATGACCAAAACCGACGCCGGGAGTGCCCGGATCGGCTTTGCGGAGCTTGAGCCGCTGGCGCGGGTCCAGATATTTCAGCGTGAGAGTATTGCCGGTGCAGGAGAGCGCGCCCCGCGTGCCCCAGACCAGCCATTCCGGTTCGCCAATGGCCGCGCCGCCGCTGATTTCAATATCCACGATTCGGCCGTTGGCGCCGGTCAGGATCAGTTTGATATGGTCCTCGGCATCGCCCACGGCGGCCACGAGCTTCAGGTCGCTCCACACCCGCTTCAGCGGCGCTTCCAGCAGACGGAGTCCGTGGTCAATCAGATGCGGACCCCAGTTCAAGAGCTGGCCGCCGCCAAATCGTTTCAAGGTCTGCCAGTCGTCCCGGCGCTGGTATCCCACGCGCCGGAGTTTGATTTCATACACCTGCCCCAGAAGGTCGGAGGCTATAATCTCGCGAATGTGCTGAAACGCCGGCTCGAATCGGCGATTATGCCGGATAAAGAGGCGGCCCTTGTGGGTGCGCGCCAGTTTCTGAAGCTGAAGCGCCTGGGCATAGGTATGGCACATGGGCTTCTCAAGGAACACCATTTTGCCGGCTTTTAAGGCCAGCATGGCGTGTTTGCAATGGTCACAGGAACGAGTTGTAATATCCACCACTTCCACCTGGGGATCGGCAATCAAATCCTCAATCCGGGCATACACCCGACATCCGTATTGCTGGACCATGCGTTTCCGACGCTCGGGGATGACATCACAGGCCGCCACGATCGTGAACATCGCCTCTTTCCCCTTGAGTTCCGGGCAGTGCATGCCCAAACCGGCCCGCCCGAGGCCAACAAGTCCCAACCTAATTGGATCTGTATTCATGAATTATTCCTTTCAAAAATATATTCTGGGGTTAAATTCCTGCCGACCGGAGATATTGGCGGCTGACGGCAAGGTCCAGCATGGGATCCCTCAAGTGCGTGTCATGTTCCACGAAAACCCAACCGTCATATCCCGATTTCAGCAGTTCTTTAATAAACGCTTTATGATCCTGGCCGATATTCCCGGCCCCCAGTTCGCAAAAGCGACCCCTTGCAGGCCAGCGCTCCAGTCCAATGCTCGCATCTTTTACCAGCCAATCCTTCACGTGAACCACCAGCAGACGACTGGCATACTGCCGAACAATGGCGATCGGGTCGCCGTCGGCGGCGGCCAGATGACCCGTGTCCAGAACCAGTCCGCATTCCGGGCATCGCCCAAGAAACTCCTCCAACTGGGACTGCGATTCCACCAGTGATCCCAAATGATTATGGAGAGCGGCTCGGATGCCAAACCGGGCGCACGCCTTGACCTGGATATTTACCTGCCGGCAGAACGTGTTAAAATCCGTGCCGGTCACACTTGTCCAGACATACGCCTTGCCCAGCGCGGCCGTCCACTCGATGGAGACTGCTGGCGTCGGACCCCGGCAGGTGGCAAAGTCCATGCCCAGACGACGGAATATCCCGGCTATACCGATCGCCTGATCCGCCGTAATCGCTTCAAGCCGCTCCACCCCATCATAGCCGATTTCCTTGAGTCGGGCCAAGCGCTCCTTAATATCAAAACATCCGCCGTCCCACACATTCAATCCATAATCTGCAACACCGATTTTCATCGTATATCCTTTCTTGAGTTACACTCTGCAAATGCGGCAATATGAACCAAGCGTGAAAATAAATCAAGCGGGAAACCGCAATAAATATTTTGACCGGACGGGGCGGACTGACCTTGTTCGTGAAGTACTTGAAAGGAGAAGGCATCTGTTTGCTGTCGGATGAAAATTTCGGAAAGCCGAGAAAAAGCATGAAAGGGCAAGCAATCTGGAATATTTTCAAACAGGTGTTTTTTTGACGGGACGCGCCGGCACGTTAGCTATTTTGATCACTTACAAAAGGATGAGGGATGTACGGCGGGGATCGAAAATAACCCGAACAATTTTGTCAGCAATATCTGTTGACGTCTGTTTCTTGAAGCGATACATTGTTTCCTATGAACGAACAAACGATGGGGCGCAATATCCGCCAGTTGCGGCATCGGGCCGGCTTGACATTAACCTCTTTGGCCAAGAAAGCCCGGATGACCAAGAGTACTTTGTCCAAAATTGAGACCGGGCAGACTTCATCCCCCATTTCCACCCTTTTGCGAATTGCCGAGACGCTTGAAGTGACCATATCAGAGTTTTTCATTGAGGAAGAAACCAATCCCTCTTTTGTTCTGACCCGCAAAGGACAGGGACAAATCATTTCGCGCGACGGCTCGCAATGGGGATATGCTTATGAGGCGTTGGCATTGAAGCTGAATAAAAAAATCGGCGAGCCATTTCTGCTGACTATTCGACCGGGCGATCCCATGGGACAATTCCGGCACGGGGGCCAGGAATTTATCTATATGCTTTCCGGTCAAATGGAATGCTCTGTCGGCGGTACACTTATGAAAATCAATCCCGGGGATTCGTTGTATTTCGATCCCACTTTTCCGCATACCACCAAGGTAACAGGAAAACAGCCGGCCGTGTTTCTTTGTATATTCATGCAGAACATCTCTAAATAATTCACGCCTTTCCGCCTTAAGCGGATCCGCATGGGCGGAAAAGCGTGATAAAACAGAAAGGAAAGCGGTTATGATTCCAATCGATCTCTCCGGTAAAACAGCCATGATCACCGGTTCCGGCCAGGGACTCGGAGCGAGTACCGCCGCATTGCTTGCCCGGGCAGGCGCCAATGTGGTCATTAACTACTTTAATGATCCTCAGGGCATGAACCTTCAGCGGGCAAAAGCCATGTCGGATGCAATCGGCAAGCAAGCCCTGCTGGTTGATGCCGATGTGCGCGATCTCACGGAAGTGGCCGCCATGTTTGGCCGGACCATTGACCATTTCGGCCGAATTGATTTGGTGGTCAACAATGCCGGTATTCTCCGGGACCGGAGCATTAAAAAAATGACCAGCGAGGAATGGCGCGATGTTATTGATACCAATTTGACGGGCGTATTTAATGTCTGCAAGCTGGCGGCGGAGAAATTAGCCGATGGCGGACGGATTGTGAATGTGTCTTCAATATCAGCCTTCCAGGGTTTTTTTGGGCAGTGCAATTATGCGTCCGCCAAGGGGGGCGTTGTGAGTTTGACAAAGGTGCTCAGCAAGGAATTGGCCAAAAGAAATATTACGGTCAACGCGGTGGCGCCGGGCGTGGTGCTGACGGAAATGGGAAAATCCATTTCGGAAGAAGTCCGGAAGGAAATGCTCAAATCCATTCCCCTCGGTCGTTTTGGAGAACCGGACGAGATCGGCAACGTGATCTTGTTTCTCTGCAGTGATCTCGCCTCTTATGTTACCGGCCAGACGATTCATGTCAGCGGAGGATGGTGGGTATGACACGCCATTTATGCGACAAGCTTTGCTCAGCCGATGAGGCGGTTCATTTGATTCAGGATGGACAAACCGTAGCCTGCAGCGGATTTGTCGGTTGCGCCCATCCGGAAGCTCTCACCGCCGCTATGGAAAGAATATTCATGTCAACCGGCGCCCCCCGGAACTTGACGCTGGTCTATGCCGCGGGACAGGGAGATGGAAAGACACGGGGACTAAATCATTTGGCCCATGAAGGACTGCTCAAAAGAGTTATTGGCGGACATTGGGCGCTGGCGCCAAACCTTGGGAAATTAGCTATCGCGGGAAAAATTGAAGCCTATAATTTCCCGCAAGGCGTTATTTGTCAATTATATCGCGACATTGCCGCCGGCCGGCCGGGTTGTATCACGCATATTGGTCTAGACACATTTATTGATCCTATCAATCAAGGGGGCCGGCAAAATGACGTTACCCCATCCGGTATGGTTGAACGCGTAAAATTGGGAGAAAAAACATGGTTGTGGTACAAAGCATTTCCCATCCATATTGGCCTGATCCGCGCCACGGCCGCGGACCAGTCAGGCAATTTAGTCATGGATCGAGAATGCATAATCGGGGAGGTCTTGTCTATGGCTCAGGCCGTTCACAATTCCGGCGGACTCGTTCTTGCCCAAGTCAGCCAACTGCTTCCTGGACCGGCGGCGCCCCAGAATGTCCGGGTTCCGGGCGTTCTGGTGGATCGCATCGTAGTCGCCGACCCGCATGAACATGAACAAACCTTCGCGGAAGTATATAATGAAACTTACTGTCTACCAGCCCCGAACAACGAATTAGCCTGGGCCAGACCGGAGGCTGCCATGCCGATGGATGAACGCCGTGTTATTACGGCCAGAGCTTGCGATGAACTCCCGGAGCATGCCATTGCCAACCTTGGGATTGGCATGCCGGAGGGGATCGCCAAAATTGCCATGGAACGGGGAAAGCTTAATACCTTTACCCTGACGGTAGAGAGCGGTCCTATCGGCGGCATGCCGGCATCCGGATTAAGTTTTGGCGCATCAGTTTATCCTCATGCCATTATTGACCAGCCGGCCCAGTTTGACTTTTATGACGGAGGTGGACTGGATTTTGCCGCTTTGGGAGCGGCTCAAATCGACGCGGAAGGGAATGTCAATGTCTCTAAATTTGGCACCCGAATTGCCGGAGTGGGCGGATTCGTCAATATCACGCAGACCGCCAAAACACTGGTCTTCTGCGGCACATTTACGGCCGGGGAATTGAAAGTAACCGTGACCGACGGAAGAATTCAAATCATCAAGGAAGGATCCATCCGAAAATTTGTCAAACAAGTTGAACAAATATCGTTCAGCAGCAATCGTTCCCGCCAAATCGGCCAGAAAGTGCTCTATGTTACGGAACGCGCTGTTTTCAGGCTGACGAGTGAGGGTTTGGAACTCATCGAGCTGGCCCCAGGAATAGACCTGCAAAAACAAGTCATGGACTTGATGGAATTTAAGCCGATTATTCATGCCATTCGTCCCATGTCGGCCCATGTTTTTTGTAAAAATGAAAGGATATTACCATGAACAGATTATTCATTGTCGCCGCAAAGCGCACGCCGCAGGGACGATTGTTGGGCGCATTGGCTAAATGGTCTGCGGTTGACTTGGCCAAAGAGGCCGGGCGTGAAATGCTCAAAACGATTAACCCGCGGGATATTGACCAGGTAATCATTGGTAACGTAATCTCGGCCGGTCAAGGCATGAATATTGCCAGGCAAGTTGGCATGGGGTTGGGTATTCCCGTGGAACGGCCTGCTTATACGGTCAACATGATGTGCGCGTCAGGGATGCAGGCCGTAATCCTGGCGGGACAAACCATCCTGGCGGGTGAAGCAAATGCCATTCTATGCGGCGGCGCAGAATCAATGTCCAAGGCGCCTTATTTGCTGGATCGGGCGAGAGGAGGATACAAACTGGGCGATGGAGTGCTGATGGATTCAATTCTACGTGATGGACTGACGGACGCTTTCAGCGGAAAACATATGGGAATAACAGTGGAAGCCCTGGCGGAAAAATATGAAATCAGTCGTGTTGCCCAAGATACTTTCGCCCTGCAGAGTCAACAGAAATACGCCAACGCTCAATCCAGGAAAGTATTTCACGATGAAATTGTGCCTGTCGACAATCTCGCACAAGATGAACATCCGCGACCGGACGTGACCATGGAAAAGCTGTCAACGATGAAGCCGGTTTTCAAGCCCAATGGCACCATTACCACCGGTAACGCTTCCGGTATCAATGATGGCGCCGCCATGCTGGTTGTCTGCAGTGAAACCATGATGGTGCAGAAAGGCTGGATGCCTTTGGCCCGAATTGCCGGATGGAGCGCAGTTGGATGCGATCCCGATCAAATGGGCATGGGACCCGTCTATGCCACCCGTGCATTGTGCCAACGACTCGGTTTGACCGTTGCTGATTTTGATGTCATTGAACTTAACGAGGCGTTTGCCGCTCAAACGCTTGCCTGCATAAAAGAACTCAATATAAAGCCTGATCAAGTGAATCCAAACGGCGGCGCCATTGCGTTGGGACATCCGATTGGAGCTTCCGGAGCCAGACTCCTTGTCCATCTGGCACACCGGATCGCCCGCCGGGAAATCGGGAAAGCACTGGCAACGCTGTGTGTCGGCGGGGGAATGGGTGCCGCTGTTATGCTCGAAAAATCATAATCCGAATAATAACAAGGCATCGGAACATGATTGAACGTGAAAAAATCTGGGCGGGACTGTCAATCGCCGGGATATTGGTGATGTCCATGTTACAACTTCACCGGCAGGGCCGCATTGTGTGGTGCGCCTGCGGACATTTGAACTTGTGGGCGGGCGATATCTGGAGCGTCCACAACTCACAGCATGTTTTCGACCCCTACAGCTTCACGCATGTTCTCCACGGCATGGCAATCTGTGGCGTGCTGACTTGGCTGTGGCCGCGCCTGCCCCTGGCATGGCGCCTGACATTGACTATCTTCCTTGAAGCGTTGTGGGAAATGTTGGAAAACTCGCAGTTCATCATCCGGCGCTACCGCGAGGCCACCATCAGCCTCGGCTATGCGGGCGATTCAATCATCAACTCGATGGCGGATATCGTGTGTTGTGGCATCGGATTTGCGCTGGCCCGGTATCTCGGCTGGCGCCGTTCCGTGATTCTGTTCGTCGTCGTTGAATTGATCCTGCTCTTCTGGATCAGGGATAACCTGACCCTTAACATCCTGATGCTGACGTGCCCGATCGAAGCGATCAAGTCGTGGCAGATGCACTGACGGCCGGCAAACGCGATACCACCATGAAACCGCACGAAAACTTTCTGACAATATTTTCAGACTGATTTTTACCCATCCTGCGCTATTGTTGACGGCGGTGGCGTAGCCTGTCAAGCGTTACCGCCGTAACGATAATTGCGCCGGTTACAATTTCCTGGACCCAATTCGGCAAGCCCATCTGCGAACAACCGGCGCGGATGAGAGTCATGATGATCGCGCCGGCCAGGCTGCCGATGACGGAGCCCTCGCCGCCGCTGAGACTGCCGCCGCCGATAACTACTGCCGCAATGACATCAAGTTCAAGACCGATGGCCACGGTCGGGTCGCCGACGGTTAATCTTGAAAATTGCAGGACGCCTGCCAGTCCGGCAAAAGCAGAGCAGAGCATGTAGACGGTCATTTTAACCCTGTTTATATTCACCCCGCAAAGCCGCGCCGTCAATTCGTTTGAACCTATGGCAAAAATATGTCTCCCGAGCCGGGTAAAGTGCAATAAAACGCCGACCAGCAGGGCGAGAAGAACCAGGAGCCATACGCCGGGTGGGGCGAGCATAAATCTTTGGTCCGGTCCCAGGGCGGCAATAAGGTTGTTAAGCCAGGTCAGAGGAGCGTCAATTTTCTGTTCGTGCGCCAATCCCTTTGCCGCACCGCGCACAACGAGAAGCGTTCCGAGCGTTACAATGAACGGGACCAAACGCAGGCGAGTTATGAGGAATCCGTTAGTCAGGCCGCAGGCCATGCCGGCCAGGACACCGCCGATAGCTGCAAAAATCGGCGGAATATTTGCCTGCAGGAGAGCGGCGATAACAACAGTGCTGATCGCGATTACCGATCCGGCTGAGAGATCAATGCCCCCGAGAATAATCACCATGGTCATGCCCAGGGCCGCCATGCCGACTATGGTTGACTGGCGGGCGATGGTTTCCAGATTCTTGGCGCTGGAAAAAGTGTCCGGCCCAATCAGGACAAAAAAGAGATAAACAACCGTCACACCCAGTAATGGCGCAAAGCGGTTGAGCCAGGAAAGCCAATTTGTTTTTGAATTAGGTTGGGTTTGATTATTTTGTTTCATATTTGCCTATTCAGTCCCGGTAGCTTCGAGCATGAGTTTGTGTTCATCCAGTTCGGTAACCTGGCGGGCCGTTCCAAGAAAGCCGCGGCGCATGACGGCGATCCGATCGCAGATTCCAAGCAATTCTGGCAGATAACTGCTGATGATAAGAATTGCCTTTGGGCGGCTGTTGCCTGGTGAGCCGACTGCCAGTTCGTCAATCAAACGGTAGATTTGCGCCTTGCTTGCAACGTCAATCCCGCGCGTGGGTTCATCCAGGAGGAGAATATCAACATCATGGTAAAGCAATCGTGCCAGGGCTATTTTTTGCTGATTCCCGCCTGAAAGATGGGCGACCGGTTCTTGCGGGGTGTTGCATCGAACCTGCAATTTATCAATCCATACTTTAGCGGCCGCTGATTGCCGGCCGGGCATGATTGCGCCGGCCGGGCCAAGCCCGGTCAGGCGGGATAGGGTCAGATTGTCGGCAACACTCATTTTGGTTGAAAGTCCTTCGTTCTTCCGGTCTTCACTCAACATGCCAATACCCTGTTGCCAGCGTTTGTTGGGTGTCGCGTAACCTTCATAAACACCGACCTTTATTTTCCCGGTTCTGATTTTATCAAGACCGAATATTACCCGCATTAGTTCAGTCCGGCCTGATCCTACCAGGCCGGCAATGCCGAGAACTTCGCCGCGGTAAAGGGCCAGTCCGGCTGATGTTGGTTTGCCGAAACCGGAAAGACCAGTCAGCTGCAGGATTGGTTCAAGTGATTTTCTCCGCGAACGGGGATAAAACCGGGAAATGTTTTCGCCGATCATTAAACGGATTATCCCGTCAAGAGGAGTGTTTGCAATCGCGCCTGATCCGGCATTACGACCGTCGCGCAAGACGGTAAAATTGTCCGCCACGCGGCGTATTTCTTCCAGGAAATGGGAAATATAAATGATGGCGATGCCGGTTCTTTTCAGGTCATTGAGCAGCAAAAACAGGCGTTCAATATCCTCTCTCCCAAGACTACTTGTTGGTTCATCCAGAATAAGTACTTTGCAACCTGTAGCCAATGATCGCGCAATTTCAACCAGCTGCTGGGCGGCGGGCGGGAGATATCCGACAATTGCCTGCGGCAAAATGTCCAGCCGGTTAAGTTTTCGCAGGATTTCGGTTGTCATGGTGCGAATGGTCTTATGATCGAGCATTCCGAAGCGCAAGGGTTCAATGCCGAGCATGATATTGGCTTCAACGCTCAAGTGGGGTGCGAGCGACAGCTCCTGATAAATCATGGCGATCCCGGCCTGGCGCGCCTGCATTGGATTTGTCGGCACAAACGGTGCGCCGTCGAGCAGGATGGTTCCTTCATCCGGGGATTCTGCGCCCGCGAGAATTTTCATCAGGGTGCTTTTCCCTGCTCCGTTTTCACCGATCAAAGCATGCGTCTCGCCGGCAAAAACCTTCAGATTGACGCTGTCCAGGGCGGGAGTGACCGCAAATATTTTACGGATATCGCGCATTTCAAGGCGCGGTAATTCATGTTGCGGCTTGTTTGCGTCCGTCATATTATGGATGAAGAACAGGCGACAGCAATTCCTTGATATCCGGCTGGTCGGCGTTAGCGGTGGTTACCAGCGAAGCGCCGGTATCGATTTGCCTGGGGACCTTGTTTCCGCGCAGATGATCAACCATGGTTTTTACGGCAAGATAACCCATGCGGTGTGGATTCTGGAGGATGAGCGCATCTATTTGCCCGCGGCGCAGGGCGTCTTCAAGTTTTACAGACGTATCAAAACCGATAAAACGAACTTTACCGGCCAAGCCGCCGTCCTGTAAAGCCCTCAGCATGCCGAAAGTTGTTGATTCATTCGGGCAAAAAATACCGTCAACGGTCAATTCACCTTTGGTATTTTTGAACGGGGCGAGGAGATTTTCGCTGGCACGGTAGGCGGTTTCGGTTGTTGGGCCGCTGTATTGATTTGCGCTGACGACTTGGATTTGCGGGTGTTTCCGGATGGTGTCCAGGAATCCCTGTTCGCGGCGGATGGTGCTATCCGATCCTTCCTGGTAACGCAGGACTATTACACGGCCTTTGTCAGCCAGTAATTTGACCATGTGTTCGCCGGCTATCTGGCCGCCTCGATAATTATCGGTTGCCACAAAGCTCACGTAATCGTCGCTTTTCAAGTTTGAATCAAATATAACCACCGGAATTCCCTGCCGTTTGGCGGTCGTTACGGGAACGCGCAGGGCGGTATCGTCCATTGGCGCCAAAATAATTCCTACAACGCCTCTGCTGATGAAATCTTCCACCAACTGTATCTGCTGTTCACGGTCATCTTCTTTGAGAGGGCCTTTCCAGATGATCTTGATATTCAGTTCGTTGGCCGCCTGCTGGGCCCCGGCATGCACGGATTTCCAAAATTCATGGGTTGTCCCTTTTGGAATAACGGCTATGGTCGGAAGGGGCTTGGCTTCGGATTTACGGTTTCCGCAACCTGTCAGAAAAGTTACAATCAGACAAATGGCGCAAAAAAATAATAAGCGGCGCATAATCACCTCTCGCTTCCAATGGTAATAACTATCCCAAGCTTTGTTCAGGACGCTTAATATTGACCATCTCATTTCCGAATGCAAGGCTTTTAATATTGATTATTGGCGAATATTATAGTACACGAACGCAGTAATTTTATTTTTCACCGGACAGCGGATTATCATGAATATTGAACAGTTACTGGATCAATACGGATATTTGGCCGTTTTTTGCGGTGTATTTTTTGAAGGACCAATCACGCTGACTCTGGCCGGTTTCTTGGCGCATCAGGGATATTTAAACATAGTCGTCGTTTTCATGACCGCTTTTGCGGCTACATTCCTGATTGTTGAAATCCTCTATTTTGCGGGCTTGGTTGCCGGTCAGTACTTGCTGGCGCGCTGGCCCGCCTGGCGCGAAAAATATACCCGTTTTTCGGCGCTGATATCGCGGCACAGGGCATTTTTTATTCTGTGCTTTCGTTTTCTTTACGGCGCCCAGGTTGTCGCTTCCATCGCAATCGGTATAGGAAGGATTCGTCCGGCTTATTTTTCAGCCATGAACGCGGCGGGCGCCGCACTCTGGACGCTTGTCTTTTTTCTGGTTGGATACTTCTTCGGCCACGCTTTTGAAATACTGATTGATGACATTAAGCAACACGAAAAGCCGCTTTCCCTTGTCCTGGTTGCGGCAGTGATCGTTTATTATTTGGCGCGCCATCTGGTTTGGCGCCGGATTTCCAAAAAGTAAGATTTCAATAACGTGTGTGTCAGTTTCCGGACAGTTTACCGTCAGGACTCGGCTGGCCGGTAAAGTGCGTCAATAAAACCTGTGTCTGTTTCAGGGCGTTGCGGGCGGTGTCATAATTGGGGTTAAACGCCAGCGCCTTTTCCAGCAGGACATAGGCCTGGTTCAGATGGGAACGGGCATCGGATGGTTGCAGGACGCCCTGCATCAGATGTGACATGCCGCCGATGGTGTAAGTCAGATCTGGAAAGAAACCGGGATATTTAAGCATTTTTTTGAACAAGTCTTCCGCTTTGCGGGCGTATTCCATGGCTTCTGAAACGCGGTCTTTATTAGCCGCCAGTTGGCGGGACTTGAGAATGTAAAGCCCGCCAAGGTTGACCAGTTTGTGGGGAGAGTAAGGATCGTATTTTATGGCATCTTCAACCTCGCGAATCTTGTCATCAAGCGACACGGTAATCTTTTGGCCCGTATAGCTGGAGTAAATTAACGCGCGGTATTCTTGCAGGCGGACGTTCCACATGTAGTAGTCCATGGATTTGCGCAGGAACAACAGGGTTTGCTCGTCAAATCGTCCGGCGGTGGCCAGCGAGATGGCCACCTTCAAGTATTGGTCTCCCTTGCGGCGGGACCAGTCGTCCCGGAATACAGCCCAGCCGCCCGCAACGGCGGCTATGGTCAACAGTATGTAGATGGAACGGGGCGGAAACAATTTTGTCTGTGGTCCCATGTCTGTCTTCTCAACACACATAACATATATGCCGGTCATCATGCCGGCAAAGCTCCAGAGCAGGGTGGGAGCCAAGGGAAGTTGTAAAGGAAAATCCATCACCGAATTGATACCCAGCCCGACAATTCCGGTCATCAGGCACAAGGACAATAGGCTTGCGTCCCTGGTTTTGGCGTTGGCCCCGATCCGCCAAGTCATCATCATCAGGGTCATAAAAACGCCAAGATACGCCAGGCCTCCCAAAATTCCCAGTTCCACGAAGGCTTGTTCAAGGTCGTTATGCATCCGCTGGGGGCGTGCGTCCGTGGAAAAACCACCGGGAGGTGTCGGGCGGACAGCTTGGTAATAAGCGGGATAAGCCGTATGAAAAGCCCCAATGCCAACACCATGAAAAGGTCGGTCCTTGATCATGGCCAGTCCGTTCAAGTCGTAGGCAATACGTATGTTATCATCATGTATGGGCATTCGGACAAGGGAGAGGACCTGCTCGATTACGCCGCTCATTCCGAGCTTGCCCTGCATACTGCTGCCCCATATGACCACAAGGCAAACTGCAACCAGCAGAATTATGAGCGGTTTGGAGAGGAAAGCCTTGATGGTCTGCCGGTGCCGCCGGTGCAATAAGAGCCAACTTATAAAAAAGATCACCGCGCACAGGGCGGAAAGCCAGCTGGCCCGGCTACGGGTATAAAACAGGGTGATCACACCCATGGCGAATAACACGGCCGCGGCGGCCCGGGCCAGACTTTTGCGGCTGGAGATGAACAAGTAAAAAATGGCGGGCAGTGTCAACACCAGGTAAGAACCAAGCAAATTTTTATTGGCCTGTGTGCCGGCCGGAGGGGCGACCTGGCAGAAATGATCCAGAAATAAATTCTGCTGGAAAAATGGCAGGGTGCTGGAAATTGGTTTGTCCAGCCCGTCCAGAAAAAAAACGGTCCGCAACAGGGCGGTAAAACCAGCGGTAACATAAGTCCATGGCGGAAAGACGGCGGTAACGCGGGTGTCGGTGATGTCATGGAACTGGGCAATGCCGATCAGGCAGTTAAATCCAACCCCCAAAGCCACAATCCACAACAGGATGGCATACCATTTCTCATGGCGTAGCAGATAAATAAACCCGAACAGGGCGGTATATCCCAAAAAATGCTTTAAAGACCACCAGCTGTGATATGGGCTGATGGTCCACAGCATGGACAGCGAGGACAAAATAATTAAAAAGACCACCAGCCATATGATGGGTGGCGCACGGAACGTAATCACGTTCTGGTTCCGGTTCAGGCGGGAGACAAGATAGGCCACCACCAGGATTATGGCGGCCCAGTGAGTCAGGAACCAGCGGAGGTCGCCGGAAACCTCGGCAACGGAAATGTCATATGATACCGACACCGCCAGCAGGGCCATGGCAATCAGAAACCGCCCGAATTTATAGAACCAGGCCGGGGATTCCTGTGCCTCCGCATGGGCGGCATTTTTTTTTATTGTGGTCATGCAAGCCATACACAATAGATAGGAAATTTGTTGCTGTCAATATTATGCGAAACATCCAAAATCAGCGCGACTCGCAATGGCCGGTTCTCACCGCCAGTTTAATTAAAAATAGATATTGACATAATTTCGTAATAGTATAAAAAAGAAACGATTGAAAAATATGTGCGCAAAGAGATCTTTTTTTGCGTATGTACTAAGCTTAACTAAATGGAGAAATGATAGTATGAAAAAATGTACAAAACAGACGGAGCGGTATTCAATATCACCGGTGCGGGCAATGATTTCCGCGTTAATGTTGTTTGCGGTATTGGGAGTGACGGCGCCGGCGGCTGTTATTGCCCCCGTTCCCACAAATCTGCATTTCATGGCGTCTTACGGCGACACGAATGCGATTCCGAGCCAGACTTTTGCGTTGACTGTCCCAGTTGACGTGTCAGCTACTGCGTATGTGCTGGCCACGACCAATTCATGGATTGTGAGTATGACGAATTCCGTAGGCGATGTGTCGGGCACGGTCCCCGCCGGCGGAACAAACACGATCACGGTAACCGTGGTGGTGACAAATCTTCCTGTTGGGGATTACAACGGTAAGATCACGGTGGGCGCTAATTGGTCAGACGTGACGGTCGCTCTTTGTGTCCATGAAAGGACTATGGCGTTGGCGGCCGATTTTGACGGCGATGGCCTGGCCGATCCGGCGGTGTATAACACGAATGGCAATTGGAAAATCAAACTTTCCGGCAGCAGTTACAGCCTGCTTCCTCTTGTCGGTTTCTTGGGTGGCCATGAGTATACCGCCTTGGCGGCCGATTTTGACGGCGATGGCCTGGCCGATCCTGCCGTATATAATGACGAATCAGAATTATGGGCAATTAAGCTTTCTTCGCTCGAATATCGGGCGGCGACCGTTATCACTTCATTTGGCGGATGCGGGTGGCAGGCGCTTGCCGGTGATTTTGATGGCGACGGCATTGCCGATCCTGCCATTTACCAGGCTTCAACCGGGACGTGGAAAATCAAGCTCTCAACGGCCGGTTGGGCTACGATCACAAAGCCGAATTTCATGGGATCGTCTGGCTGGATGGCGATTGCCGCCGACTTTGACGGCGACGGACTGGTTGATCCGACGATCTATAAGGCTTCCACCGGCTCGTGGGTAGTGATGCTGTCGGCGAGTGGTTATCACGTGGCAGTGCTTGAAGCGGGGTTCCTTGGAAGCACAGGTTACGCCGGCATGGCGGCCGATTTTGACGGTGATGGTTATGCCGATCCTACGGTTGCCAAAACCTCAATGGGCAATTGGAAGATAAGACTTTCAAGCGGCGGTGCTTACAGTCTGCTTGATTTGCCGGGATTTTTGGGCGAGTAATATTCGGAAGGCACAAATCTGGAATGTTGTCATTCGTGACATGTCCGCTGCGGCGGGCATGCCGGAAATCTAGGAAATTAAAAACTGGATACTGGAATGGATCGCTCTTCTCGCCTTTGCGAAACGCTTCGGTGGAGATTGGTTGAGGGAATGACAGCATTGAAGCTTGCAATCGTCTTACCCTTGTACGGCACCAGCACTTAAAATATATAAAAATAAAAGTTGACAATATTTTTTAAGATGATACTTTTATCAAGAATAAGAAAGGATTGTGTTCTTTTTTGGCGACAGTATAAATAGCGAAGTGATATAACTCTTAGTCGATATATGTTTGATGGCGACCGGTTTTCCTTAGTTTCCATCAGATAAAAACAAGTAAAAAAGGAGTCAGAAGATGAAATCAGGTAAAGGTTGGTTGTGGAAAGTAGGAATCGGCGTGTTCGTGCTTGCCATGGCTGGTGTTGTTGCCAATGCGGGCGTTATCTCGGCCGGTTATAAAGACAGCTTCGGCGTCAAAGCCGATAATAGCTTATGGGGTTGGGGTTATAACGACGACACCTATTCTATGCATTTGCTAACGCAGGATGTTGCTGTTGCCGAAGCGCAACTGGGCTTGGGACCCACCAACACCATGGTCAATGGAGAGTATGTGGCGTCTCCCACGCAATCGGGCACAGCTAAAACCTGGGTTGATGTCGTGGGTGGCGAAAGCCACGGATTCGGCATTCAGTCCGACGGTTCCTTATTGGGCTGGGGCTATGACGGCGATCCCGCGGAAACTTATCTGGGTTATGCACACTTCCATATAAATCATTACGAGCAGGGTGGCGCGCTGGGCATGGGGGCACAGCTGTGCCAGGTCATCTCCCTCGTTTATACCAACCCTGTTGTATTGGTAGAGACAAATACTCCAGTGGATGTCAGTGGAACTATCGTTGTCACTACAACCACCGATTTGGGAATTTTCACCAACTCCGTTATGAATGGACTGACGGTTGACCGGCCGACGCAAGTAGGGACGGCTAAGACCTGGAGTCAGGTCGCGGCGGGGGATAACTTTGGCTTGGGTCTGCAAGACGACGGTTCAATCTGGTCTTGGGGTTCCGAAAGCATGACTGCGACACTTACGAATCCGGTGGGATATGGATATGGATATGTGTACAATGCAAATGGTCAACTGGGTCAGGGCGATATGCTCGTTACTGTGACCAATGTCGTTGCCGGGTATAGTCAAAGTGAGCTCAATCAATATTATACTAATAACGGCGGAGCCACTAATATCCTGTATCTGACCACCACTAATATCACGACTTACAGCACGTCGACCAACGTTGCGCATTATGTGCGCTCTCTCAATACGCCGACCAAGATCACGGCGCCGACGTCCATGGTTAATGTCGCGGCGGGTTATAATTACAGCGCGGCTATCGGGTCGGATGGTTCGCTCCGGACATGGGGTAAAAATCACGGCTGTGCTTATGCCGTGTCTGTTTCTGTGTCCAACTCACCATTCTTTAGTGGTTACATTCACCGGTTGATTCTGAGCTACAATACCAACCTCATGCTGGGGTCGGGCGATGCTACGCTTATCGCCACGAATGTGCCTGCGCGGGTTGGTTCGGAAACGACTTGGGCCAGCGTATCGGCCGGGATGATTGCAGAATTTACCTTGGCGATAAAGAAGGATGGCTCCCTGTGGGGTTGGGGGAACAATGGCGCGCAACGCACTTATTACTGGCCAAATGGGTCGACCGAATATTTTGACACAAACTCGGTCGCCACCAATTCGTATGTCTTTCGGACATATGCGTACGGGTATCTTGGATTGGGTTCTAATGTGCTGGCTGCCACTACACCTACGCGGGTAGGGACGGATAATAATTGGGCAATGGTGTCCGCCGGTAATGCGCACGGACTTGGTCTGAAATCTGATGGATCGATCTATGCTTGGGGATACAACGAGAACGGCCGCTTGGGGCTCGGTTGGGCATACACCCCCTCTGGCAGATTAGTACTCAACAGAGGCGATGCTTATGTGGCTGTGCCGACACGGATTGGCACCGACAATGATTGGGTGTTCGTTTCGGCCGGTTACAACCATAGCTTGGCGCTGAAATCGGATGGTTCGCTCTATGCTTGGGGTGCCAACACCTATGCGCAATTGGGCGATCAGTCCGGTGACGCTTGTGTGCCGGTCAAAATCAGCTCCGGCTGGGGTTATTCGTCCCCCGTCATTGCGGCGGAGTTAAACGGCGGCGGAGATTACGACGGCGACGGCAAGACCGACTTTGTGGTCTATGATGCCTCAACCGGCAATTGGACGGTCCGCTTGTCAGGCGCCGGATACGCATTGTATTCTCTGCCTGCCCTGCTGGGCGGTCCCGGCTATAAGCTGGTTACGGCTGACTTTGACGGCGACGGCAAGACCGACCCTGCGGTCTATAATGAATCCACGGGAACTTGGCTGGTTAAAATGTCGGGCTCGGGCTATGCGCAGGAAACTACGGTATTCGGTGGATCAGGCTATACGGCCGTGCCGGCGGATTACGACGGCGATGGCATGGCCGGTTACGCGGTCTATAATAAGACCACGGGTGAATGGCGCATTTATCTGACCGGGAGCGCCTACACCGTCCTGAAAACGGGTATGTGGGCCGGATGCGTTCCAGTGCCGATGGATTATAATGGAGATATGATAGCCGAATTGGCTCTCTATGAGTCGGCAACGGGCAATTGGCAGATTATGTTGGGGGACACGGTCGTTTCGCTTCCGTCGTTCCTTGGCGGCAACAACTACCTGGCGGTGCCTATGGATTATGACGGCGATCGCTTGGCCGATCCTGCGGTCTATGAGCAATCCACCGGTGTTTGGAAGATCAAACTCTCCAGCGCTGGCTACTGGACGCTTGATTCCTCCCTGTATGGTTGGAGTCTTGGCGGAACGGGTTATATGCCGACACCGGCCGATTACGATGGCGATCGCTTGGCCGATCCGACGGTTTATGGATTAACCAACGGGTATTGGTTCATCATGGCGTCGAGATATGGTTATATTACCATTGTTCCGGTATGGTAAAGCCGGGAAAAACGATTATACAATAATTGGATATTGAATAACCCTGCAAGGGGCTCCGAAGATTCGGAGCCCCTTGTTGTTTTTCTGATAGGCATTGCGTTTTTTTGTCTGATGCCCACCCGCCAGCAATCCGTCAGCCGACGGATAAGCACTGCGGGCAGATGCGGGATAAACCGGTAACATGTCCGATGTGCATCTTATTTCCGATGCGCGGTATCTTCCGCCGGATCCCAGCGCCAAATGTAAACCGGAAACCGTCCCTCAACGATATGCGTGGGCATGCGTTGCAGCAGTATTTTGCGCAGGGCCGCATCCTTCAGCATCCTCAGACCGAAGAAATCCAGCACGATATGTCCGCGGACTTGGCGCAAATGCTCGAGCGAAGCGATCGTCGTGGCAGTGGAGTAGGGGGGAGTTTCCTGGAACGAGCCGGGATAGCCGCTGAAGGAGAACGGTAGGAAAAACTTCATTCCGAAGCGTGGCGGCATGTAAAGGTCGTGAAACACGGGGAAGGTCGAGATCGTGTCGGCGTTTGTTGCCGGGCGATCGGTTTCCTCAGCGGTACGGGCTATCCACGCATACGCCGCGCGCCAATCCGGCTGTGGCGCGGTTATGCCCAACGTGTAATTGTCGTTGAGATGCGTCGTGAACACGCCGGCACTGATGCTCAGCGCGAAGAGGCCAATCACCGCTGCGCGCGTCGGAATGGACCAACAGCGCGGCGTGCGGCCGCAGAGCCGCCAGGCCCACAACAGGCCCGCGGCGGCGAACATCAGCACGAAAGGGACGAGCGGCAGTATATAACGCTCGTGATAAAGCCGGCTGCCAAGACAGATGAACGCGGCGTGGGCCGCCAGCATGGAGAGCACCGGAACGGCGAACCGCGGCCGCGTGGCCAGTGTCCAGGCCGCTCCGAGCGCGGTCCACCCCAACAACCATCCGAACGACCGCCATAAGAAGCCGGCATATAGTCCCGCATACCATGTGACTCCGACGTTATGCAGGTTGTCGAGCACGTTGGCAAAATCATGTCCGCCGGTCAATAGGACAAGCACAGGCAAGATCGCCAAGACGGCAATGACCATGCCGATGTTGATGCCGGTTGGGCGCCACCGCCGGCTCGCGGTGCCAGGCTCCGGCCGGATCCAATCCCATCCCAGCGCGATGGCGTAAAACAAAGCCAGGCCATAGCCGAACGGATGCGCCATCCCGCTTGCGACCGCCGATAATGCCGCCCAGAATGCCGCACCGAGTCTGCGTTTTTTGAGATACATGCCATAGGCCGCCAAGCTGGCCGCCATGAAAACTTGCGACAACATGTAGGACCGCGCTTGGCGGCTCCAGGCGATCTCCATGACGCTGAATGCGACCATGGCCGCGGCCATGAGCGCTTGTGGCCGCGACCCGTACACGGTGCGACTCAGGCCGTACACGGCCAGGATCATCAGCATGCCGGCCAGGGCCGGGAAGCATCGCACGCCGACGTGCTGGTCCTTGAACAGACATAGGCCGGCTGCCATAAGGTAATGCGCCGGCGTGTATTGCCAGGACACATTCCCGTCGTCCAGTCGAGGATATCCATGCGAAACGATCGCCTTGGCGTGCGCGACCGAAAAAGCCTCGTCCATCCAGAAGCTTTGCCGGCCAAGATGGTGGAACCGCAAGCAGCCACCATAGATAGTCAAGCAGAGCAGGATAATCAACGGCCCGTAGCGTCGAATGGTCTTCAAAGGGGCCGGCCATATCCCTTCGAAATGCGCGTAAGACCTCTTGGGCATGATGGGCGTCGTCGACATTTTAGATTGGCGATTGAGCGGCATTCTTCAGTTCCCAGTAACAGTGATTAGCTCGCGGGAATAGTTGTCATGGGGCGGATCACCCCCCCCCTTTGTTATTATTTATAGTTTATCATTTTTGTTCCTGCAAGAGGGATCTTTCGGCATTGTTGTTTTTTTATTGACCTTGCCCGTGGAGGTTTGTATCCTTGGCGCGTTAAATGAGGAAAGGCAGAAAAGGAAAATATTTTCATTGAAGGGAGATAACAATGAGTCAGCATACGAGTTTAAAATCGGTCAACAAAATCACTGCCAAACGCAATGTGATGAAACGTTTTGAGCGCATAGACTTGATGCGCGCGCGCGGCAAGTGGAAGGATGGTGACCGCGCCCTTGGCCTGCCAAAAACAAAACCCCAAATCTGACCATCACTATCAGCAGAGACTTCAGAAATTCCTGGCTCTTTGTGGCGTTGGCTCGCGCCGCGCCTGCGAACGTATGATTGACGAAGACCGGGTGACCGTTGATGGTAAAGTCGTTAATCAGCAGGGAACGAAAGTAAATCCGCTATCCCAGGCTGTTGCATTGGACGGACGTCGCCTTATTCCCGAACCGAAACTTTATCTTCTTTTTAACAAGCCGCGGGATGTCATTTGCTCTTCCTCCGATCCGCAGGGCCGAAGGACGATCCATGCCTTTTTGCCGGAATTGCCCGCCCGAGTTTTTACCATCGGCCGCCTTGACCGCGAGAGCGAGGGGCTTTTAATAATAACGAGCGACGGAGAGTTTTCCAATGCAGTCAGTCATCCGCGGAATATGGTTGAAAAGATTTATCTGGTTGCAGTTGGTCGCGCGCTAACAATGGACGAACAGAAGCGGCTCAGGGAAGGGATTTATAGCGAGGGCGAACTCTTGCGCATCCTGGCCATCCGGCTGGCGGAACGCGGACGGAACAGGCATGTATATGAGGTGAAAATCAGCGAAGGAAAAAACCGCCATATCCGGCGCATATTTGCCGGCCTGAAACTGGATGTGCTTTCCCTGGAACGTATTGCCGTTGGAAACTTGAAATTGGGAAATTTGCGGGTTGGACAATGGCGCTATCTGACCGGGCGGGAACTGGACGAGCTTTGGCGATATATCGAGACGCGGCGACTTGTCCACCCTAGCTCTCCGAGCGAAGGCGGAAGCCCGAAGAGCGGAGCCGGAAGCCCGCCCGCCTAACATCGCTGGACGAAGTCCTGTGGGCAGGCAGGGCGCCACGTCGGCCCCGCCTCTGGAAGGGGGCCAAGTGGCCACTTGCCTGGCAACGTGGAAGACGGTTACAGAACGCGCAGGTCGGCATTCGGCATGATTACATTTTGCGCGAGGTTGTGATTGAAATAAATCGTGGATTAAATATAATTCCATCAAATAAACAATTGTGAGGATTCATCCATGAAAAAGTTTTTTCTTTCATTAATTGCATGCGCTTGCGTTGCATCCTATGGCTTTGGCCAAAACGCTTCACCGGTCATGGTGCGGGCGCTCAAAGATAATACCAATTTGCGCGCCAGGGCGGGTCTTAATGTTGAAGTCGCCGGTCAGGCGGCGGCAAACCAGGAGCTGACCGCCAAAAGCATGGATTCCGAATGGGTTGAGGTTGTCGCGCCGACTAATATTGATTTCTGGGTATTGGGCGATTATTTGAAGGACGGCTTGGTGGTTTGCCGCCAGACGGTCAACGTGCGCGTCGGTCCGGGGCTTAATTTCAGCATCGTCGGCCAATTGCGCAATGGCGACAATGTTGAAGTGCGGGGGAGCCATACGGACTGGATTAAAATTGCCCCGCCGGAAGGCTGTTCGCTGTGGGTTTCACGTCCTTTGGTGGAAATTGTGCTGCAAACGCCGCCTGCGCCGGTCAGGACGCAGACAGTAAGACCGGCACTGGTTGATTCAGTGGTTCCACGTTCAACTGGTGTTGGATCCACGGCAGGCAGTGCGGCTCAATCCGGCGCAAAGAAGCCGGAATCAGCAGAGCCGCCAAAGTTTATGGTAATGACCAATGCGGGCGTTGTTGCCGGAAGCGAAGAAATTAAAACCCAGGAGGCGGTTAAAACCGCCGCCTTAAAGCCTCCGGAAGACCTTGATCTGATCCCGGAAATCGGCCAGGGACAGGTGAAACAATTTGAAGGCACACTTAAGACCAAGAATTTTCTTGTGCGCAGTCCCTCCGATTTCCGACTGGTAGTTACCGACCAGGGCGGCCAGCCGCGGACAATTTGTTTTGTCAAGGGCAACCGCTCCCAATTGAAAGCGCTTCTCTTTCGGGACCTTGTTGTTATCGGTCGGCAATACTGGGTGCATCGCTCCCGCCAGCCGGTCCTTGTGCCGGAAAAAATAATTATTAAATAACCGGCCGTTAAACCGGTTTGAGAAGGAAAGAAATGGTTCTTTTCGCATCCCTCCGCCGATGGATTGGCGTCCGCCTTGAAAGTTTTTACTGGCGCAGATGGATTGCCGCCAAAGGCGGGACGCTCGCCCAATTATACCGGAGCCAGCTTGATAAATCGTCGCCATTATCGCCCTTTCACTGCCGGTTCATTGACCAGCTTCCACAAAGGAAAATCAGGATACTTGATGTCGGCGCAGGCCCCCTGACCGGCGTCGGCAAGACCCATCCTTCAAAAGAAATTGAAATCGTTGCCACCGATGTTTTGGCGGAAAAATATGCGCGCACGCTCCGCAGATACGGTATTGAACCGCCGGTGCCGACCATTTATGCCGATGCCGAAAATCTTACGGACGAGTTTGCCGCGGAATCGTTTGATTATGTAACCGCGAATAACTCCATTGATCATTGCCGGAATCCTCTCAAAGCTCTGATTGAAATGATCGGGATGGTAAAACCCGGCTGTTATGTTTCGGTCCGGCACCGGGAAAACGAGGCCAAGCGGACAAATTACATGGGATTGCACGAATGGAATTTTAAATTGAGGGGCCAAACGCCGGTCTTATGGCGGGGCAGGGAAGAAATTGATATTCCAAGGGCGCTTGCGCCATTCGGCTCAGTAACGATCATTCCGGAAGAACATCACGTCGTTTTCGCGATAAAGAAACTATCTTCGCCAAATATTAAGGTTACCGATTGCCGGGCAAACTGACAACGATCCTTTCCAGCCGGCGGTAACGGGGAAGCAAGCCTGTGTAAATTTTATGATTGGCCGGATTGGGTTTTGCCTTCAGTTCCGGTTTTTCCATGAAAGCAATTGCTTTGTTGAAGGGGATAAATTTCCCTGCCTGCAGGCATTTCCAGCCGTGGAGCGCGCGCATTGCCGCGCCGAGTGAAGCCGAATTTTGCTGGTTGATGGTATAAACATTCTGCCCGAAGACATCCGCAATAATTCGGAGCAGGAAAATGTTGACCGAAGCGCCGCCGGTGGCGATGATCGTTTTCGGCTTTAAGCCGATGTTCCCGCAGTGCAGGCGCATGGAAAGAAACTGGCCTTCAAGGACGGCGCGGGCATTCTGTGCGGCGGCGACATTTGTCGCTTTTTTATTATTTTTGTCAAAAAGATAAGATCCGGGTTGAAAAACCGGCGGGGTTATCTCCGGCTCCTTGAAATAAAACCCGACCAGACCGTCATTACCCGGCGGAGTCTTTGACAACAGGGAATTGAAAGTGTCCCATGAACCTCGGGCATAAGAGTCGCGGATGAATTCGCGGGTCAGCGAGCCGTTCTTCCAGCAGACCAGCGCCATGTATCCCTTCGGGTCAATCGGATTGCCGAAAATATGGCCTTCCGTTGCCGAAGGCTTTGGGTTTGAAAGCGCGCCGAAAATAGTGTCGCTGGTTCCCAGGCTGATTGCGGTCGCGCCGGGCCGTTCCAGGCCGAAGGCGGCCAGGCTGTTCGGATTGTCGCCGGAAAAAGCGATAATCACCGTGGCGGGCGAAAAACCGTAGCGGATCGTGTAATAATTGCTGATCCGGCCGATTGGTTTGTGCGGGGCCACCAGTGGCCCGAGTTTATCTGCCAGCCCGCCGCCGGTGCAATCCAAAGCGCGCTTGTCCCATTGTTTTGTGAAAATATTCATGAGGTTCATTCCGGAGCCGTCGGCGGTGTCAATTGGTGCGTAACCGCCGATCAATAAAGATGCAAGAAATGAACTGACGAGCGCGATGTGTTCGGTGGCGGCGTATTGGGCCGGAAAATTCCCGGCAATTTTTGCGATCTGGTTTCCGGTGAAACGTTCATAGGAGCGCGAGCCGGTAAGTTTTGCCGTTGCCTCCGGTCCGCCGAGGGCGGAATCTCTGGCACGGCATTCATTGGCAGTGCTGGAATCCATCCAGATTGGAGAGTTTTTAATCGAAAAATAATTTGCCAACTGCGTCTTTAAACTCCTTTCAGGATTAAGCGCGTTGAGAATGGTGGAAGCTCCACGCCGCAGATAAACACTGCCATGCTGCTGTCCCGAGCCTGATATGGCGGCAATTTTGACCAGAGGGATTTTTTTGGCCTTCAAGCGCTCAAGGAGCAAATCAAGCGCGGTCACCCACATCAGCGCCGGCGAAGTAACCGTTAAGCCGTCCGCGTGCTGGTGCACTCCACCTTTTGTTTTAAACTCCGGCAAATCGCGGTCAAAATTGACGGCTGTTTCATGGCAGACCTGTCCGGCCTGGTCTATAATTATGGCCTTCAAGGCCTGGGTGCTCAAATCAAGGCCGAGAAATAATTCGGTGCTTTTGCCGGGACCGTAACGCCTCAGTTTTGTCGTTTCCGCTTTGTCATTCCCGTGCAAACGGGAATCCAGGATCAGATCAAATCCGTTCTGGATTCCCTCTTTCGAGGGAATGACAGACTGCGTCTGATGCAGAATCTTTAATCCTCGCTTTTTACGCCAGGCAGAATGGTAAACCACTCCACGCTTTTTTAATTGCTTCATGGGCGCCATTCTAGTAGAAATACCAAAGAAATCAATTATTTAACGTTATAACCGGATATTTTTTAAGGGGTTTTGAAATGATGACAGGTAAAAGCATAAGGCTGGAACGGATAATTAACCGCCAAACCGGCAAGACCGTAATCGTTCCCATGGATCACGGCGTTACGCTCGGTCCGATTGCCGGCTTGATTGATATCAAGCAGTCGGTGGCCAATATGGTAGAGGGCGGGGCAAACGCCATTGTTATTCATAAGGGCATTGTCCAGGCCGGCCATCGGCAATCGGGAAAAGATATTGGGCTTATTATTCATATGTCGGCCAGCACGGTCATGTCGCCTGATCCGACCGGCAAGGTTCTGGTATGCACGGTTGAAGAAGCGATAAAAATGGGCGCGGACGCCGTTTCAATTCAGGTTAATCTCGGCGCGCCGACCGAAGATGAGATGCTGGATCACCTTGGGGAAGTGTCCCGCAAATGCCAGGATTGGGGGATGCCGCTCCTTGCAATGATGTACACCCGCGGTCCAAAAATTGAAAACGAATATCTTGTGAAATATATCAAGCACGCCGCGCGGGTCGGCGCGGAACTCGGCGCCGATATCGTCAAGGTTAATTACCCCGGCAGTCCGCGGGCATTTGAAGAAGTCACCTGCGGATGTCCGGTTCCGGTTGTCATTGCCGGCGGCGAGAAGCTTGAATCCGATATGGATATTCTCAATATGGTTGAAGGCGCGATGAAGGCCGGCGGTGCCGGCGTTTCAATCGGACGCAATATATTTCAGCATGCCAACCCGGGCCGGATCATTGCCGCCATCTCGGCAATTGTGCATGAAAAAAGTCCGGCAAAAGAAGCCGCAAAACTGCTGAGCGTGAAAAAATGAAACAAGTCTGGGTGCAGTCAGTCCCGTGGGATAAGTCCCTTGCCATCGCCGCGATTGAAAGCGGCGCGGACGCCGTCGTTGTGGAGAAGGGCTGTTCCGGGAAGGTCAAGGAACTTGGCCGTATCAAGACCGTGGCTGAGGACGGCGATATTGTTGTCGGAAAGGACGTAATTGTCATTGAAATCCGTTCAAAGGGCGATGAAAATATTGCGGCCAAGGCCGACCGGAAAGCCATTGTTCTGCTGCGGCTTTCCGATTGGACGATAATCCCGTTGGAAAATATCCTGGCCCAGCGCGACCGGGTCATGGCGGAAGTTAAGAATTCGGATGAAGCGCGCACTATGATCGGTATCCTGGAAAAAGGCGTTGATGGAGTGGTGGCTGTCAGCCGCGATCAGAACGAAGTCAGGAAGATTGTCCAACTGGTACACGGACTTTCGCCAAAAATTGAACTCAAATCCGCAATTGTGAAAAAGATTGAGCCGAGCGGGATGGGGGACCGGGTCTGCATTGACACCTGTTCCGCCATGACCATAGGTGAGGGTATGCTGATCGGGAATGCCAGCAGTGCTTTCTTCCTTGTGCATTCGGAAAGCCTTGAAAATCAGTATGTTGCCGCGCGCCCCTTCCGGGTCAATGCCAGCGCGCTCCATGCCTACATTTTATTGCCGGAAAACAAGACTGCTTATTTATCCGACCTGCGGACGGGTGCGCCGGTCTTGATCGTTGATTCAAAAGGCGGGACAAAAACGGCGCAAATCGGCCGGTGCAAGATTGAAACCCGCCCGATGATTCTTGTTGAGGCCGAAGTAGAAGGCCGCAAAATATCTGTCTATCTTCAGAATGCCGAGACCATCAATCTTGTTCGTCCCGACGGCCAGCCGGTTTCGGTGGCCAAGCTCAAGGTGGGCGACCAAGTTCTTGCGCATCTTGAGGCCGGCGGCCGGCACTTTGGTATGAAAATCAGCGAAACGCTGGTTGAGAAATAAATTATTTCTGTGCCGGGTTAGCTCTGTGAGGAATCATTCTTTTGTTTCCTTAATTTCCTGAAAAATTGTTGCAGAAGCTCCCTGCATTCTTCCTCAAGCACTCCCCCTGATACTTCGGTGGATTTGATCGTGCCCGAATTCCTCGCCCCGCGCTCCGCCATAGCGCTTTGCGACGGCGAGTCGGCTCGCTCGCCTTTGGCGAAGCCTGGGAGCGGATCATAAGCGCCGAAGACCACCTTCGGAATACGCGCCAACGCGATGGCCCCGGCGCACATCGGGCAGGGTTCCTTGGTGACATAGAGGGTGCATTCGGTCAGGCGCCAGTCGCCGACGGCGCTCGCCGCCTGGGTAATGGCGATCATTTCGGCATGGGCGGTGGGGTCCTTGAGCAGTTCGGTCTGATTGTGCGCCTGTGCAATCACGGTCTTGCCGCGGATAATCACCGCGCCGACCGGCACGTCGCCGGCCTCAACCGCTTCCGCCGCCTGCCGGAGCGCGAGCCGCATATAATTAAAGTCTTCTTGACTGTTGCCAATCATCTGAATAAGGTATGAACAAAAGCTGTTGGTAAGAATAGTCTTTAACCGCTTTGGAGGCAAGGACAAGAATATTCATGGCTGATGATAAAAAATCTTCATTGAAAAGCTCCTTTGACCTGGCGATGGAACGGCTTGCCGGACGCGAGGGTCAAGGTAAATCTCTTTCCGATCAACAGAAAAAGGCCATTGCCTTGGCGGAACAGAAAGCAAAGGCAAAGGTGGCGGAATTGGAAATTATGCTGAAGTCGCGCATGGCACAGGCAGGGAATGATATGGAAAAGACGGAAAAGATCAAAAACAATCATCAGCAGGAAATTGCCAAAATCCGGGAAAAGGCGGAAGAGGAAAAAGAACGAATCCGACAGGAAAAGGACTAATGCGCATTTTCAACAATGATTGGAGGCAAATATGAACATAGGCTGGCCTGAAATTCTCGTTATTTTATTGATTATCCTTCTGCTGTTCGGTGCGAAACGCCTGCCGGATCTGGCCCGTTCGCTCGGCAAAAGTCTGCGCGAGTTTAAAAAGGGCCGGGACGAGATCGAAGCCGACGCGCCTGAACAAAAGAATGAGCAGAAAAGGGAAGAAGATAAAGGATAGCGTTTAGCGTGGAGCGGGTAGCGGGTGGGTAAAATAAGCGCTATATTTTTTCTATAAGCTACCGCTATTCACCGCTATGAGCTGATTATGAAACAAGATTCTGGTCAAAAGCCCGCAGTTTTAATGGCGGTTTTCGGGTCGGCGGGCTTTACCATTGTGGCGGCGACCTTCGCCGGCTTTGCGGCCGGGTTGTGGCTTGACAGCCGTTTGGGCACGAGCCCATTGTTCTTGATTTTGCTTTTGTTGACCGGTTTTGTGGCGGCCTTGCTCAATATATATTTTAAAGCCGGTCGGTATAGAAAAGGCGAATAATGTCGTATTATAAAATACTGGTTGGTTTATTGATCGGCCTGGTGGTCGGGGCGGTAAATTTTTATCTCATGCGCATATTTGTGCGGCTTGCGCTCAAAAATGCGGGCCATGTTTGGGGAGTGCTGGTTATCATTCTCAGTTATGCCCTGCGCTACCTCTTGATCGGGCTGGTGGTGTTTTGGCTGATGCAGATGAACGAGCAGATGATCGCGCTGATAGTGTTGGCGGTACTCGGCGCGCTGACCATGTTGCTGGCCGCCTTGCAGCAAAAAAGGAAATCCGGCGCAGACAGGTGAGTTATGGGCGATATTGAAGGTCCACTTTTATTTGAATGGCTGAGCGAATATTTAGGGCATGGTTTATCCCGCGATCTGTTGACCTGCTGGTTTGTGTTTGTGATCCTGCTGGTTCTGGCATGCTTCGCGTTCCGGCGCGTTAGTTTGCGGCCAAGCGGACTCCAGAATGTTTTTGAATTTATCTGGGAATCAGTGTCCGGGCTTTGCGTCCAGCTCGGCGGCCATGAAAACCTGCGTTTTATGCCCCTTTATGCGACGCTCTTTCTTTTCATCATGTTTTCAAACTGGATCGGTCTCGTTCCCGGCTTTGCGTCGCCGACCACGAATGTGAGCGTCAATGCCGCCATGGCGTTGATCGTGGCGTTTTCCACGGAATTTATGAACATCCGCCAAAAAGGGATCCTGGGCTATGCAAAACATTTTTGCGGTCCGCCCTACTGGCTTGCGCCAATGTTCATCATCATCCGCGGGTTGGAAATTTTTACCCGTCCGTTGTCATTGACAATGCGGCTTTTCGGTAATATGGTTGCCAAGGAAATCATTTTGGGAGTTTTGGTCTACATGGCAACGCTCTTTTTTTTATCGTCGGACGTAATGTCAAAAGTGCTTCTGCCGGTTCCGCTTCTTTTGCGGCCGGCGATCATTTTGTTGGGAGTTCTGGTCGGCGTGGTCCAGGCGCTTGTGTTTTCCGCGCTTTCCATGGCCTATGTTGGCAGTGCATTTGAGAAACATTAGAAGAAATGCAGATGCCCCGGGCATCCGCCTTCAGGCTGAAGCCTGTGGCGGAATGTAGAATGCAGAATGAATGAAAGGTAAGAAAGTTTAGTGTCTAAATAGAAGTTAATGAAACAGGAGGTTAAGGAAATGGATATATTAACGGCTTCGGTGTTTGCTTCAGCACTCGTGATGGGAATTGGAACTATTGGCCCCGGCGTGGCCCAGGGACTTGCGGTCAACGGCGCCATGCAGGGCATATCCCGCCAGCCTGAGGCTGCGGGCACAATCGGAACCAACCTGATCATCGGCCTGGCCTTTATTGAATCCCTGACGATTTACGCCCTCGTGGTTGCGCTCCTTCTGCTCTTTGCCGATCCTTACACCAAATCAGCAAAAGCCGAACGGGACGCCCAGGCGCAGGTTGAAGTGCTGAAACTGAAGATCGAACAGTCCCAGCTCCAGGCTCAGTATGACGCCCTGCCGAAAGCAGCGTCGGCGGAAAAAAAATAATTAAGAATGCAGAATGTAGAATGCAGAATTGAAGAAGAGGAAATAAGATCGACAAGAATAATCAACTATTTTCATTATTCCTTCTCTTACATTCTTCATTTTGCATTCTACATTCTGCCTTTGTGAAATGCTTGATATCAACATATATCTGATTGTCGGACAGATCATCACGTTTTTGATCGGCTTGGCCGTTCTCTGGCGCGTTGCTTATAAACCGATCGCCGGTATTTTTAAACAACGCGCCGATAAAATCAGCGGCGATCTGGACGCCGCTGAAAAGGCTCGTCAGGACGTGGAGCGCCTCAAGTCGGATTATGAGGCGCAGATGGCGCGTTTGGCGGATGAAGCGCAGAAAATGATGAACAAGGCGGTCAAAGACGCCCAGTCTGTCCGCGACGAAATCGTGAACGGCGCACGGGACCAGAGTCAGGCGATTCTTGCGCGGGCGGCCGAGCAGATAGAGTTTGAAAAGCAAAAGGCGGTCAGGGAACTGCGCCGGCAGGTTTTGGAGTTTTCCCTGCTTGTCACCGAAAAGGCGATCGGCGAGACAATTAACGCCGGTTTGCAGGAGCGTCTCGTTAATCAGGTCTTTGCGCAGATTGAGGAGCGGAGATAATTATGCTGACCGGTGGGCTCGCAAAACGATATGCCAGGGCACTGATGGCGGCGGCTTCAAAGGAAGGCTCAACCGAACGAGCGGCCGACGAGATAAGGGAGCTCGTTGCGTTCTGTTCGGCTGAAAACGATTTATCCGCCAGCCTGGCTTCGCCGCTTGTGTCCGAAAGCGAAAAAAAGAAAATCATCACCGCCCTGTTTGCCGATAAAACCTTACAGCTTACCGTGGATTTCCTGTGTCTGCTGGTTGAAAAGAAGAGGTTTAAATTGCTGGCCGCCATAAGCGAGGCGCTGGATGAATTAATCCGGGATATGAAAGGGATTGTGCTGGTGAGCGTCGCGAGTGCCCTGCCGGTCAACGACCGCGAACGGGAAAGTCTTTGCCAACGCCTTGAAAAATGGCTCGGACGCACAGTCCAGTTGACGGTTGCGCATGCCCCCGCGCTTTTATGCGGCATTCAAATCCGCGTCGGGGACCGGTTTTATGACGGCAGCGGCTTGGGACGGCTGGCTCAGATCAGAGCCGCAATGCAAATTTAAGGCAAGGCAATATGACCGAACAAATTAAAATACGTCCGGAAGAAGTTACCGAGGTATTAAAAAAACAGCTTGAGAATTATCATTCGGTCGTGCATGAGACCGACGTTGGAACCGTCTTGCAGGTTGGCGACGGTATCGCCCGTATTTACGGGCTTTCGCGGGTTATGGCCAGCGAATTGATTGAGTTTCCGAATCAGATTTACGGCCTGGCAATGAACTTGGAACGGGATAACATCGGCTGCATCATTCTCGGCGACGACACTAAAATTGAGGAGGGCGACCAGGTCCGCTGTACGGGGTGTATTATTGAAGTCCCGGTGGGTCATGAATTGCTCGGTCGGGTGGTGAATGCCCTCGGCCAGCCGGTGGATGGCAAGGGCCTTGTGCCGACAAGGAAAACGCGCCCGATTGAACGCCGGGCGCCGACCGTAACGGAGCGCCAGCCGGTTTGCCAGCCGATGCAGACCGGTTTAAAGGCGATTGATTCAATGATCCCGATCGGCCGCGGCCAGCGCGAGCTGATTATCGGCGACCGGCAAACCGGCAAAACGGCGGTGGCGGTTGACGCCATCATCAACCAGAAGGATACTGACGTTGTCTGCATTTACGTTGCCATCGGTCAGAAGAATTCTACTGTGGCGCGGGTGATTAAGGCTTTTGAAGACAATGGCGTGATGAATAAGACGATAATTGTCAACGCCTCCGCCTCAGATCCGGCGCCTCTGCAATATATCGCTCCTTATAGCGGTTGCGCAATGGCGGAAGAATTCAGCGAAAAAGGCGGCCATGTGCTGATTGTCTACGATGATTTGTCCAAGCATGCCGTGGCGTATCGTCAGATATCGCTCTTGTTGCGGCGCCCGCCTGGTCGGGAAGCTTACCCCGGCGACGTGTTTTATCTGCATTCGCGCCTGCTGGAACGCTCCGCCAAATACAGCGCCGAAAAAGGCGGCGGCAGTATAACCGCCCTGCCGATCATTGAAACCCAGGCAGGAGATATCTCGGCCTATATTCCGACAAATGTTATTTCAATCACTGACGGACAAATTTATCTGGAAACCGACCTTTTCTATGCCGGCAACCGTCCGGCGGTCAACGCCGGTCTTTCAGTCTCGCGCGTTGGCGGCAAGGCCCAGATTAAAGCCATGAAAAAAGTGGCCGGACAGTTACGCCTTGATCAGGCCCAATACCGTGAATTAAAGGCGTTTTCACAATTCGCATCCGATTTGGACAAAGCCACCCGCGACCAGCTGATCCGCGGCGAACGCCTGACGGAACTATTAAAGCAGGACCAATACAAGCCGCTTCCCGTTGAGAAGCAAGTGGCCATTATTTTTGCCGGAATCAGCGGCTTTCTTGACGATCTGCCCAATGCGGCAGTGAAAGATTTTGAAGCGGGGCTGTTCCGCTATCTTGATGAAAACGCGAGTGATGTCCTTTTGCAGATCCGTGAAAAAGGCGTTCTTGACGAGAGCTTGGAAAAAAGATTGCGTGATCTTTCAGGTAAATTCAAAGACAGTTTTAAGATAATCTAATGGCTAACACGCGTGAAGTTAAAACCCGTCTGCGCGGGATACGTAAGACTCGCCAGATAACCCGCGCCATGAAAATGGTTGCCAGTGTTAAACTGCGCCATGCGCAGGCGGCGCTGGCGAACGCCCGCCCTTACGCCGAGCGCATGCGGGAACTTGCGGCAAATTTGCTGGCCAACATTGGCCAGCCGCCGGCCGATGACCTTTTTTTTGCGCCGCGCCGGCTCAAAAAAAACCTGCTGGTTATCGTGGCCGCCGATCGCGGCCTTTGCGGTAGTATGAACGCAAATATATTCCGTCAAGTTATGAAGCATATTGATGGTTATAAAACAGCGGCAGAAAAGCCGGAAATTGAACTTTTCTTAATCGGTCGCAAGGCAAGAGATTTTTTCAAATCCCGTCAGAACACGGCCGCAGGTCGGCCTGACCGCAATGTTACGCATAGCTTTGCTGGCGGGCTTTCATTTCGGATTCGCGATGCCGTGAATTTCGGCACGGTGGCTGCCCTGCAATTGGGTAAAATGTTTTATGAGCTTTATGGGAAGAAAGAATATGACCGGATTGATGTGTTTTATAACGAGGTGATCTCGTCCATGCAACACCACCCAAAGCATTTTACGCTCTTGCCGTTTGATTTTTCGGAAACGCCCTGGAAAGCGGCTCAAAAAAAGTCCGGGAATTTTATTTTTGAGCCGGCGGCTGGCGAAATGATGGCCGATGTGGTTTCCGCCTGCGTGGTCAGCTCGGTGCAAAAAGTTTTGCTCGAAGCCGAAGTGGCCGAACACGCCGCGCGGATGCTGATGATGGATTTGGCGACAAAAAACGCCGATGAACTGATTACGGTAATGCAGTTGACCATGAATAAAATACGCCAGTTGGCGATTACGCGCGAATTGGCGGATATAACCACCGGCGCGGAAGCGGTCGGATAAACTTAGAGAGACTATGGATAACGAGTATCAAGGTAGAGTGGTTCAGATTATCGGCAATGTTGTTGACGTTGAGTTTCCCGGCGGCGAACTGCCGCTGATCAATGTCGCCTTGCACATAAAACGGGATCAACCCGACGACCAGGGCCGGGTGGAGGTCGTGGCCGAGGTTCAACAGCACCTTGGCGATGACACCGTCCGGTGCATTGCTATTTCCACAACCGACGGATTAAGGCGGGGTGATGAGGTTTTGAACACCCGCCTGCCCATCATGGTTCCGGTCGGACAGGCAAATCTTGGCCGCCTTTTCAATGTGCTTGGGGAGCCGATTGACGGATTGGGGAACGTGAATGCCGAAAAATTTGAGTCTATCCATAAACCGCCGCCCTCGTTGCAGGATCAGGAGCCGAAGACACGCATGCTTGAGACGGGCATCAAGGTGATTGATCTTCTTGTTCCCTATTCGCGCGGCGGCAAAATCGGGCTGTTCGGCGGGGCCGGGGTGGGTAAGACGGTCTTGATAGAAGAGCTGATTCACAATATTGCGGTTGAGCACGGCGGCATGTCGGTTTTTGCGGGGGTAGGCGAACGCACGCGTGAGGGCAATGATTTATGGCTGGAAATGAAAGAATCCAAAGTGCTTGAGAAGGCCATCCTGGTCTACGGCCAGATGAATGAGCCGCCGGGGGCGCGTCTGCGGGTGGCCCTGACGGCATTGACCATGGCCGAGCATTTCCGCGATGATTCCGGGCTGGAGGTTCTGCTCTTTATTGATAATATTTCCGGTTTGCACAGGCCGGCCAGGAAGTTTCAACCTTGCTGGGGAGAATTCCCTCGGCAGTCGGTTATCAGCCGACCTTGTCGTCGGAAATCGGCGCGCTGGAGGAGCGCATAACTTCAACGCGGCGCGGCTCGGTAACTTCCGTGCAGGCGATTTACGTTCCGGCGGATGATTTGACCGATCCTGCCCCGGCCACGGTGTTCAGCCACTTGGATGCGACCACCGTGCTTTCGCGCGCGATTTCCGAGCAGGGGCTTTATCCGGCGGTTGACCCGCTTGATTCATCCTCCAAAATATTAAGCCCCGAAGTGGTGGGTGAGGAGCATTACCAGGTGGCGCGCAATGTGCAGAAAACGCTTCAAAAATACAAGGAACTGCAGGATATCATCGCGATTCTCGGAGTGGAGGAATTGTCGGATGAGGATAAACTGACCGTTGCCCGCGCCAGGAAAATCCAGCGGTTTTTGTCCCAGCCCTTTTTTGTAACTGAACAGTTTTTAAATACACCGGGCAAATATGTCACGGTCAAGGAAACCGTCCGTGGTTTCAGGGAAATTCTTGATGGACGGCATGACAATCTTCCGGAACAGGCGTTTTTTATGGTCGGCTCCATTGACGATGCCGTGGCGAAAGAAAAAACATATTAATTAGCTGCGTTCTCAGCAGTATAATAATGAAAGGAAACGAACTATGGCGCAAGTATTGATTTTGTATTTTTCTCATTCCGGCAATACGGCCAGGATGGCCGATATTGTTGCCGAGGGTGTGCGCGAATCGGGCGCAAAAGTGGTCGTCAAGGATGTAAAAAAAGCCGATGTTGATGAATTGCTCAAAGCGGAAGGCATCATCATTGGTTCGCCGACCTACTATGGCACCATGGCGGCGGAAATTAAAAAATTTATTGATGAGAGCGTCAAGCATCACGGTAAATTGGTCGGCAAGGTGGGGGGAGCGTTCGCATCGTCGGGCGGCCTGGCCGGAGGCAATGAAACAACGGTGCTTGATATCGTTAAGGCGCTATTGATCCACGGGATGATTATTCCGGGGAATGTGGAAGGCGACCATTATGGCGCGGTGGCGGTTGGTGCGCCGGACAAGCGTTCCGCGAAACAATGCCGCATTCTGGGCAAAATTGTCGGTGACCTGTGCGTGCGCCTCGCAAAAAAAACCTGATTATGCTTGAGTCAATTGCATGACTCATCCGTAATCGGCCTGCTTGCGCCGTTTCCACTGGGATGATGGCAAAAGTTCAGCCTTCTCCACCATAGGTTCTTGACTTTATAGACGGATCAATTTACATTAATTCCATTTTTGTCAATTAACGGAGGAGGGGGGTTGTGCCCAAGGTTGAGTCAGGTGCTTTGAAGGTTTTAATTGTCGGCGGGGGAGTGTCCGGGGCTTGTGCCGCCAATAAATTTTCCGAACATGGCATTGGATCATGGCTGATTGAAAGCAAACCGTTTATAGGCGGTCATGCGGCCGAGCTTGGCTGCAAGGCGGCGGATGTCTGCCTGAAATGCAACGTCTGCGTTGCCCATGATCAATTCCGGAAAGTTCTGGCAAATCAACAGACATGTGTCTTGACAGATAGCCGTTTGTTGAGGCTTGATTCAAGTAATAACGGCAAGACTTATCAGGCGCGGTTGGTTAAAAACCCCCAATTCATCAACCATGATTTATGCACCGCCTGCGGCGCCTGCCTGGAGGTGTGTCCGGTAAAATGCATTTATCAACCGTACCCTGGAATTTATACCGGCCGGCCGCTGATTGATCAGCAAAAATGCCTGCGGACCGGGGTAAAAAAGGGGAAAAAGGGGAAATCATGTTCTCTTTGCGCAAAGGCCTGTCCTTGCAGCGCGATCAATCTGGACGAAAAGCCCCAGGAAATTAATTTGCCGGTTAATGCGGTTGTTGTCGCAACAGGTTATCAGCCGTTTGATCCCGGCGTTCAGTCGGCATATGGTTACAAAGCCTTGCCGAATGTGATAACCGGACTTGAAGCTGAGCGTCAGCTGGCAGTCCGGCAGAAGATTCTTCGTCCTTCCGACGGGGTGGTTCCCAAACGCGTTGCTTTTATCCAATGCGTCGGTTCGCGCAGTGAACTTTTCCACCGCCGTCCGGAAGACACCGATTATTGCTCTACCGTCTGCTGTGCCTATGCCATGCGCACGGCGCGGAAAATAAAATTTGCCAATCCCGATTCGGCTATCACGATTTTCTACATGGATTTGCAGAATTTCGGCAAGGATTTTACAGGCTTTTACCGGGAATGCCGGGATAAGATCAAATTCATCCGCGCGCGCCCGTCTGAAGTTCTGCCGGGAAATGCGGGGAATGCCTTGATTAAATACGAGGATCAGGACAAGGGTGCCGTCGGTCAGGAAGAATATGATCTGGTTGTGCTCTCAATCGGCATGCGCCCGGCGGATGATTCCCACGTCGTTGCCGATCAGCTCGGCCTGGCGGTGGATTGCTCCGGATTTTTCGGGTTAAAAACAGCGGATGGACTTTCTGATTCGCAAAAGAAAAATGTTTTTATTATCGGCGCCTGCGAGTCGCCCAGGGATATTGCCGCCTGCATTGACCAGGCGGAAGCGGTAAGCGCCATAATTCTTGGCAACAAATAAATGAAAAAAGAAGGCAAAACCAAACGAATTTCAGTTATTCTCTGCGATTGCGGCGGGACATTGCGCGAGAAAATTGATTTTAAGCGGCTTGTGAACGATTTGACAAAAAGCGATCGCGCTCCGCTTGCGATTGAAATGACGTCTGGTTTTTGCGGGGCAAAAAACTGCCGGCATGCTTTTCATGGGGCATTGAAAGTTAAACCCGCCGGAATTGTCATTGGGGCATGCGATCGCGAGCGATATGTTTCTCAATTAGCCGATGTTCTTAAGAAAGAAAAATTTAATGAAGGTTTAACGGGGGCGGTCAATATCCGCGAGCATTGCGCCTGGGTGCATCCCAGCCGCCCGCAGGCAACGGACAAAGCCTTCCGACTTTTGGTTTCTGCCATAGCGCGCACGCAGGCCCAGGAGCCGATAAGGAGTTGCGTTAGAAAAATGTGCCCGGATGTCGTGGTTCTTGGCGGCGGGATGGCGGGGATTCAAACTGCTTTGAGACTGGTGGAACTTGGGCGCAAGGTAAAAAAGGTAACACTCGTCCATCGCGCACTGCAATTGGGCGGCACGGAGGCCATCATGGCTCCTTTTTTCGGGTATCTCAACGAGGATTCGCAAATCGGCGCCCGTGAAATGAAAGCGGCGTTGGATCTTGCGGTTTCCCGCGTGGTGAAATCAAAGGTAATCACGGTATTGTCGGATGCCGAAGTGTTGTCAATAGAAGGAAATTCCGGCAATTTCAGGGTGAATATGATGAGCGGCAAGGAAAGGAAAAGTATTGAGGCCGGCGCGGTGGTTTTGGCAGTCGGCTCTTTCCCGGCTTTCCCGTTTTCATCCTCCGGAATCAAGCCTTCGGCGCGCGTTATTGATTTGATGGGGCTGGCTTCAAAAATTAATCAGGGCGAGGAACTGCCGGGTAAAAAAACAGCCATTCTCATGGATATATGCGGAGAGCAGACGCGCGCCGTCAACGCGCTGGCCTTCGGCGCCGCGGAACTGCTGGCCGGCAAGTATAAAAAAGAAGTTAAATTATTCTGTCATCACGCACGGGTTTCAGCCACCGGGCTTGAAAGCATGTACCGGCGCATGCGTTCCGCCGGAGTAGTGGTTGTGCGTTCGGATAAATTGCCGGCCATATCCGCCGACGAAAACAGCGTTGTTTTAAGTGATGGCGGCAATGGCGAGCCGGAAAAATTTGATCTGGCTGTTTGTGCCGATTCAGCCGCCGATGTAGCGGTAAAAAGCATGGCGTGCAAGGCGCAAATCAGCCCCGACCCAGGGGGCTGGCTTCAATATGACAATGTCTGGCTTCTTCCCGCTTTAAGCACGCGCTTGGGCATTTATGTGGTCGGCGCTTCCCGCGGTAATAATGATTTTCGCGATGCTTTCAACGACGCCGCTTCCGCGGCCGGCGCCATTCATTCTTTGCTCGGTTCGGGACGCATGGTCGTTCCCCGGGATGAGGCGCGGGTTGACACGGATAAATGCGTATTGTGCCTGACCTGCATACGTTCCTGTCCGCATAAAGCTTTATCCATCGTTCCGATTTCAGAAGAAGCTGGATTAAAACCGCAAATAGCGGTCAGCGAGACTGCCTGCCGGCGGTGCGGAATCTGCTCCGCGCTCTGTCCGGCGCAGGCCATTCAATTGCCGCGGTTCACGGATTTGCAGACGGAAGCGGAACTGGAAAGAACCGGGAAAACAGTCGTTTTTGCCTGCCAGAATTCGGCTTGGCGCGCGGCGACGTCGGCCGATGTCAGCCGGGAAAAATATGGGGCCGACGTGCAGGTTATCCCGGTTCCTTGCGCCGGCAAAACCGATTCCAGGGTGATTCTGCGCGCGTTGGAAAAAGGGGCGTCAAAAGTTCTCTTGCTTGGGTGTCATCGCGAAAACTGCCGCTATCTTGCCGGGGCCGATTACGCGGCCAAGCGCGTTGAGCGTCTGCGCTCCAAGCTGGAACAGGCCGGGTTTGACGGTAATAATTTGATAGTAGGTAATATGACCGAGTTTGAGTCATGGCGTTTCCTTGAGTATATGAAAGCGACAGAATAAATTTTAAATTAACGCAAATAGGAGAAAATATGTCGGCCAAAATAATTGACGGCAAACAGGTGGCAGCGGATATCCGCGCCGAGCTGAAAAAAGAAGTTCAAGCTTTGAAGGCAAAAGGCATTGTGCCGGGGATGGGCGTTATCCTGGTCGGCGATAACCCGGCGTCAAAATCTTATGTGACCGCCAAGGAAAAGGCGTGCGAAGAAGCCGGCATATATTCCGATGACAATCGTCTGCCGGCCTCAACCTCGCAGAAAGAACTTCTGAATCTCATTGAGCGCATGAATTCCGACCCGAAAATCCATGGCATCCTCGTTCAACTCCCCTTGCCGAAACTGCTGGACGAAACCGAAGTTTTATTGGCAATCAATCCCGAGAAAGACGTGGATGGATTCCATCCCGTGAACGTTGGCCGAATGGTGCTCGGCCAAAAGGCGTTTCTGCCCTGCACGCCCCATGGCGTTGTTCAGCTTTTGGTCCGCTCCGGCGTCCGGCTGAAAGGCGCGCACGTTGTGGTCGTCGGACGCAGTAATATTGTCGGCAAGCCGCTCGCCAACATGCTGATTCAGAAAAATGAATCGGCAAACGCGACGGTAACTGTCTGCCATACGGGAACGAAGGATATCGGATATTTTACCCGGCAGGCGGACGTGGTTGTGGCCGCGGCCGGCCATCCCAACACGATTACGGCCGATATGATCAGGGACGGGGCGGTGGTTATTGACGTTGGCGTCAACCGGATCAATGACGCGAGCAAGAAAGCAGGATTCCGGCTGGTCGGCGACGTTGATTTTGATGGCGTCAGCAAGAAGGCCGGTCTTATAACCCCGGTTCCGGGCGGAGTGGGGCCAATGACGATTACCATGCTTCTTTATAATACGGTTGAGTCCGCTAAAAGATTTCACGAAAAGGAAAAGCAATGATTGTTGCCGAACAAAAACCGCTGGATGAAATCAGGAATTTTCTGCGGGACAGCAAAAATGTCCTTATTTTGGGATGCGGCACCTGCGTGACGGTGTGTTTGGCGGGCGGGGAAAGAGAAGCGGCGGAGCTTTCTTCAATATTGCGGCTTGACGGAAAATTGAAAACAAAATCACTGACCATTGAAAGACAATGCGACGCCGAATTTTTTGAGGCGGTGCGCGCGGAGGCGGTAAAATGCGACGCGATTCTTTCGCTGGCCTGCGGAATCGGCGTGCAGATGTGCGCCCGCATTTTTCCGGAAAAGCAGGTTTTCCCGGCGCTCAACACCAAGTTTATGGGAACGAACGAGGCCGCCGGCCAGTGGGCCGAAAACTGTCTCGCCTGCGGCGATTGCAAGCTGGGCGTGTTCGGCGGAATATGCCCGGTAACGCGCTGTTCAAAGTCGCTTTCCAACGGGCCTTGCGGCGGTTCGGAGGATGGCAAATGCGAGGTGAATCCAGATAATATAGAATGCGGCTGGCAGTTGATCCACGACCGGTTGAAAGCGCTTGGCAAACTGGCCGATTTGAACGCCATTGCGGCGCCGCGCGACTGGTCAAAAACCCATAGCGGCGGCCCGCGCCGGCTGAACCGCGCGGATGTGGAAAAACCAAGATGAAAATTAGAAACTAGGGGAAAAAGATTTCGGTTCTGTCCTAATTTCCAATTCCAAATTTCAAATGTTTGCCGGTGACACAAGAGTGTGAAGGTCGGATTTCTAGAAAATATTTGAGCAAGTATGACCGAAACTAATCTAAAATCGGGGAGCAGGCTGGAGATGATTTTTACGGCCGGCAAGTTTGCCGTCACCGCCGAGCTTGGTCCGCCAAAGAGCGCTGATTTGGAAGTTATCAAGACCAAGGCCGCGCAGTTAAAAGGCGCGGTGGATGCGGCTAATATCACCGACAACCAGACGGCGATCGTGCGCGCTTCAAGCATTGCGGTCGGAAAAATTATTTTTGATCTGGGGTTGGAGCCGATTATCCAAATGACCTGCCGCGACCGCAACCGGCTGGCGATGCAGGCCGATATCCTGGGCGCATATCTGCTTGGCATCCGGAACATGGTGTGTCTCAGCGGGGATCATCAGTGTTTTGGTAATCATCCCACGGCGCGGAATGTGTTTGATCTGGATTCGGTGCAGTTGATTCAAATGGTCAGGAACATGCGCGACAACAAGGTGTTTGCCAGCGGCGAGCCGATAAAAAACACGGCTAAATCAGAGCCGAAGGAGCCGCGCATGTTTATCGGCGCGGCCGCCAACCCGTTTGCCGATCCGTTTGAATTCCGGGTGTCGCGGTTGGAAAAGAAAATTGAAGCCGGAACAGATTTTGTCCAGACCCAGTGTATTTTTGACATGGACCGGTTCAAACGCTGGATGGAACTGGTTTGCTCACGGGGACTGCACAAGCGATGTAAAATACTGGCCGGGCTCACGCCACTCAAGAGCGTCGGCATGGCGAAACACATGCGCGACAATGTGGCGGGGGTTAAAATGCCGAATTTTTTTGTTGAGCGCCTGGAAAAATCGTCCGATCCCAAGCTCGAGGGCATCAATATCTGCGTTGAACAGATTCGTGAGCTGCAGAATATTGAAGGCGTGGCCGGGATTCATTTGATGGCGATTGAGTGGGAAAGCAAGGTGGGCGAGATAGTCCAGAAGGCGGGGCTGATGCCGAGACCGGAAATATAATGGACAGTAATTTTCCGCCACAGGCGGATCCCTGGCCGACGCTCGGGCAGGCCACCTACGGCGGATAAAGTTGCCACAAAGGATGCACAAGGCAATAAGGTTGTCATTCCCGCGGAAGCGGGAATCTAGAGCCAGAAGAATATCTGGATTCCCATTTTCATGGGAATGACAGAATTAAAAAAATGTTTAAAATAGTATGCGGAGCGGATACGTGGAGGGAAACATGGAAACGGTAAAAGAAAATAAGATTGATGAAAATTTCAAATACGAAGTTTCGGCCAAGGCCGGCGGCGAGAATATCAAACTCTGTTTTGCCTGCGGCACCTGCACCGCGGCCTGCCCGGTCGCGGTCGTGGACACCGAGTTTAATCCGCGCCGGATTATCCGCCAGGTTCTGTTCGGTCAGCGCCAAAGAGTTCTGTCTTCGCCGGCCATCTGGAGTTGTCTGCAGTGCTACGCCTGCTATGCCACCTGTCCGCAAAACGTTAAGTTCCGGGATGTCATTCGCGCCCTGCGCGCCATGGCCGTCGCCGAAGGGTATGTCAAACCGGAACTGGCCGAGGAAGTGGCCAGGCTGGACGATCTTATGCTGGAAGCCCATAACGGTCTCATCAAGAGCTTATGGCATGACAAGGCTAGGTATGAGGCGGCCAAAGAGCGGATCAAAGTGTTAATGAAGAATGAATCTGAAAAGTAAAAAGTCAAAACTTTCCGGCGCCGTTCTGGTAATCGGCGGTGGAGTGGGGGGGATTCAGGCGGCCCTGGATCTCGCCGGGGCGGGGTTTAGAGTCCATCTGGCCGAGAGCAGTCCGGCCATTGGCGGCAATATGGCCATGCTTGATAAAACTTTCCCCACCAATGATTGCTCGCTCTGCATCCTTTCGCCAAAACTGGTTGAATGCGGACGGAATGAAAACATCAATATAATGACTCTGGCCGACGTGGTTGGACTGACCGGCGCCGCCGGTAATTTTCAGGCGAAGATACTCAGGCGGGCAAGATATGTTGATTTGGAAAAATGCACCGGCTGCGGCGTCTGCCTTGAAAAATGCCCGCGAAAGTATGTTTCGCATCCTTATCTCAAGGGGACTGAAATTGCCAAGGGCAAGATGTCGCCGCATGAATGGCAGTTGCGCATGAAGACCGCCATTGCGCGTCCTTATGCCCAGGCCCTGCCGAACGCGCCGGCGATTGATTGCCAAACGTGTCTGAAATTGACCAAGGGAACCTGCGGTGTATGCCAGAAAGTATGCCTGGCGGGCGCCATCCGCTACGACGATCAGGATCGGATTGAAGAATATGAGGTTGGCGCCGTTGTTGTGGCGCCCGGTTATGAAAAGTTTTCCCCATATCCCAAACTTGAGTACGGTTACAGCCGGTTTCCGGATGTGGTTACCGGCATGGAATTTGAGCGTATTTTATCGGCTTCCGGACCTTATTCCGGGCATGTGTGCTGTCCTTCGGACGGACGCGAACCGAAGCGGGTGGCTTTCCTGCAATGTGTCGGTTCGCGCGATATTTCCTGCCGCAACGGTTACTGTTCCTCGGTCTGCTGTATGTACGCGATCAAGCAGGCTATTATCGGCCGGGAACATTTACCGGGGCTGGAGAGCGTTATTTTTAACATGGATGTCAGGGCGTTCGGCAAGGATTTTGACAAGTATTATGAACGCGCCCGCAAGGAATATGCTGTCCGTTTTGAGCGCGCGCGCGTTCATTCGGTTGAGGAGAATGGAAAGGACGGGAAGAAGCTTGCCGTAAGTTTTTCCCCTCAGTCCGGCGGAGTTCAAACCGAAAATTTTGACATGGTTGTGTTGTCGGTTGGTTTGGAGCCTCCGGCCGGGATGGCTAGGCTTGCGCGCGGACTCGGTATCCGGCTCAATCCTTATGGATTTGTCTGGACGGATTCTTGCTCCCCATTGCGGACCTCGCGTCCGGGCGTTTTTGTGGCCGGCGTCTCCTGCGGACCGAAAGATATTCCCGAAACGGTCATGCAGGCCAGCGGCGCGGCGGCGGAGGCGGGCCGGTTGCTTGCCGGCGCAAGAATGAAACATGCATTACCTGAAAAGAAAAAAGTGGCCACCGGCGTTCTTGTTGCCGGCAATGAACCACGTATTGGCGTTATCATCTGCCATTGTGGGATCAATATTGCGGGCGTGGTTGGCGTTGCGGACGTGGCCAAATATGCGCAAACCTTGCCGAAGGTGGCGCATGCCGAGACCAGTTTATACGCCTGCTCGCAGGAGGCCCAGAAACATATTTTTGCCCTTATTGAAAAGCACAAGCTCAACCGGCTCGTGGTTGCCTCATGCTCGCCCCGCACTCATGAACCGCTTTTCCAGGCAACGTTGCGCGAAGCAGGGCTCAATCCACATCTTTTTGAAATGGCCAATATCCGCGATCAATGTTCATGGATTCATACCGATGACGGCAAGGCCGCCACTACAAAAGCATGCGATCTGGTGCGCATGGCCGTTGCCAAGGTTTCCCTGGCCGAACAGCTTTACCCCATCAGTCTGCCGGTGACCCAATCGGCGCTGGTGGTTGGCGGCGGCGTGGCGGGCATGACCTGTGCCATCGCAATCGCCGATCAGGGATTTAAGGTTTATCTTCTTGAAAAGAGCGGACAATTTGGCGGTAATCTTTATAACTTGGACCAAACCATTAACGGCAAGTCAACGTCGGAATTGCTTGACTCGCTTGTGAGACAGGTTCGCGGTCACAAGTATATCTCATCTTTTCTTGGCGCGCGTTTGCATGAAATTCATGGCTATGTCGGCAATTTTACCTCCACGATTTCGATTTTGGGACATGGCAGGGGAAAAAAGGAAAATAAGGAAATAAAGCACGGCACCGTCGTGGTCGCCGTCGGCGCCGTGGAAAGCGTGCCGCAGGAATACGGATACGGGAAAAATGAAAAAAAATCCAGCATTATGACCCAATTGCAGTTTGAAAAGAAATTTTCATCCGCGTCATTCAAGCCGCCTGAATCCGTGGTGATGATTCAATGCGTCGGGTCGCGGGAAGATGGCCACATGTATTGCAGCCGGGTCTGTTGTTCCACGGCCCTTAAAAATGCGAGCCGCCTGCGCCGGCTGAGTCCAAAAACGGAGGTTACAATTCTTTACCGCGATTTGCGTTCTTACGGATTCTTGGAGGAATATTTTACCCAATGCCGTGATTTGGGCGTCCAGTTTGTGCGGTTTGATCCCGAAAAGGACAAGCCGGACGTCAAAACCGGCGGGAAACGAATTAAAGTGGCGGTGTTTGATGAAATCCTGCAGGAAAAAATTGAACTTTCCGCCGATCTGCTCGTGCTCAGCGCCCGTATTGATCCGAACCCGGATAATGCGCTTCTTTCCAAGATGCTGAAAGTGCCGTTGAATTCCGACCGATTTTTCCTTGAAGCGCACGTCAAATTGCGTCCGGTTGACTTTGCCACCGAGGGCGTTTTCCTTGCCGGAATGGCCCATACGCCGAAATCAATAGAGGAAACAATTTCCCAGGCCAACGCCGCCGCCGCGCGTGTCTGTACAATCGTTTCAAAGAAGACGATAGAATCCGAGCCGATTATCGCCTGTGTCAACGATGATTTGTGCGACGGCTGCGGAGTTTGCGCCCCGGTCTGCGATTATGGCGCGCTGGAAGTAATAACCAAGCGCGACGCGCAAGGCATTGAAAGAAAAATGGTCAGGGTGACGGAAGCGCTCTGTAAGGGGTGCGGCGGATGCGTGGCCGCCTGCCCGAGCGGAGCGATGGAGCAGAAGGGATTCAAGAACAAACAGATTCTGGCGATGATTGACGCGGCTTTGGAAGGATGAAGGATTAGATAGAAGTCAGTAGTCAGAATTCAGAAGTCAGAAGGAAATGTATTATTCTGACTACTGGCTCCTGATTTCTGGCTACTGTGATATTATGAATTTTGAGCCCAAAATAATAATCTTTTGCTGTAACTGGTGTTCCTACGCCGGCGCCGACCTGGCGGGAATTTCGCGCCTTAAAATCAACCCACATTTCAGGGTCATCCGGAGCATGTGTTCCGCGCGGATTGATCCGGAGTTTATTTTGCGCTCGTTCCGCAAGGGAGCCGACGGCGTCATGGTCGCCGGATGTCATCCCGGCGACTGCCATTATCTCGGCGGGAATTACCGCGCCCGGCGGCGGATCGCGCTCTTGCAGTTGCTGCTGAAACAATTTGGATTAAACGGCGACCGTCTGCGCTTGGAATGGGTTTCGGCCTCGGAAGGCGAAAAGTTTGCCCGGGTGGTGAATAATTTTGTCGCCCGTGTTTCCGAGCTTGGTCCGAGTCCGTACCGGGAGAAAGCAAAGATTTCCGACCAAGGAAAAGAGGCAAAATAAAAATATGGCAAAGAAGATTACCATTGCATTGAAGCGTGGCGCCTCCTGTGTTGGCTGCGACATTGCCGTTTTGAATTTTAACGAGGAATTGCTTTCGCTCCTTGCCGTGGCCGATATTGTCTTTGCCCCGACGATCATGGACGTCAAATACGACGATTTGCGGAAAATGCCGGATAAATCCATTACCATCGGCTTATACCACGGCGCGGTGCGCAACTCCGACAATGCCGAACTGGCCAAGGTTATGCGGGCCAAATGCCAAATATTGATCGCTTACGGCGCCTGCGCCCACCTGGGCGGCATACCGGGGCTGGCCAATTGCACCACAAAGCGGAAGATTTTTGAACAGGTCTATTGCAATACGACCTCAACGGTCAATCCGGAGAAAGTGTTCCCGAAGGAAGAAAGCCATGATAAGGCGGGTCATGAGCTCACCCTGCCGGAATTTTATGAGGAGGTCAAGGCGCTGGACGACGTGGTGGACGTTGATTATTTTGTTCCGGCCTGTCCGCCGCCTCCGGTCATCAATATGAAAATATTGGCAATGGTCAAGGCTTTCGTGGAAAATGGAAAACCGTTGCCGCCGAAGGGAACCGTGATTGCATCCGAGCGCACGCTTTGCGAAGAATGCCTGCGGAAAAAATCGCCCAAGCTAAAGTTTACTTCATTTGCTCGTCTGCACCAGGTTGAGATTGACCCGGATAAATGCCTCCTGGAGCAGGGGATCCTGTGCCTTGGTCCCGCAACACGGGGTGGATGTGATGCCGTGTGCACGAAGGTTAATATGCCCTGCCGTGGGTGCATGGGGCCGACGGCGGCCGTCTGCGAACAGGGCGCTTCAATGCTATCGGCCATTGCCTCGCTTTACGGCCTGACGGATCGGGAAGCAGAATTGACGGAGGAGCAAATTACCAAACTGATGAGCGAGATACTTGATCCCCTGGGCTATTTTTACCGGTATTCACTGCCGAAGTCGGAATTGCGCAGGGTCGTTGAAGACAAATGAAGGTTAGACATCTGACGAATACGGATAATTTATCTGTCATTCCCGCGAAGGCGGGAATCCAGTGCGTTGGCTGACGGATGGATTCCCGATTGAATCGGGAATGACAAACAATTTCTGAGGGAAGATAAACAATGAAAAAAACGATTCATATTGAACCGGTCACCAGGCTTGAGGGGCACGCAAAAATAGATATCTTTTTAGATGAGCAGGGCAATGTTGAAAATACTTATTTTCAGGTGGTGGAACTGCGCGGTTTTGAGGAATTCTGCAAGGGGCGTCCGGCCGAGGAAATTCCGCGGATTGTCACCCGGCTTTGCGGGGTCTGTCCCTGGCCGCACCATTTGGCTTCAACCCTGGCGCTGGACAGGGTATTTAACGCCGAACCGCCTCCGGCCGCGCATAAAATTCGCGAGTTGGGATATTGCGCCCACATGATCGAGAGTCATCTTGAACATTTTTTTGTACTGGGCATGGCACCGGACTTTGTCGTGGGTCCGAAGGCAAATCCGCTCCAGCGCAATATACTGGGCGTGATTGCCAAGGTCGGCATGGAGCTCGGGGCGAAAGTGATTCAGCATCGCGGTTATGCCGTTGAAATTGAAAACATCATCGGTGGTAAATCAACCCACCCGGTTTTCAGTCTGCCGGGCGGCGTTTCGCATCCCATCACCGCCGAACAGCGCAAGCGCATCCGCGAACTGGCCGAAAAACTGGTTCCTTTCTGCGAATTGACGCTCGGATTGGTTGATAAAGTGATTCTTTCCAATCCCGATTACATGGCGCTCCTGACCGATAAAAATATGTATTACCATAACTCGTATCATATGGGCATGACGGATGATGAGGGCAAGCTGACGTTTTATGGCGGTAAATTGAAAGTCATGGATCAGGAAGGCAAATATATCGCCGAATTTGAGGGCAAGGATTATTTGCGCTATGTTGCCGAACAACCGGTTGAGTGGTCGTATCTCAAGTTTCCGTATTTGAAACAAATCGGGTGGAAGGGGCTCGTTGACGGAAAGGAAAGCGGGCTTTACCGCGTGGCGCCTCTTTCGCGGCTGAATGTCTGCAATGGCATGAAAACTCCCAAAGCCCAGCAGGCCTATGAAGTCTTTTTCAATAAACTGGGGAAAAAACCTGTACAGAATTCGCTGGCCTACCATTGGGCGCGGGCCATTGAAGCTTTGTATGCCGCCGAGCGTCTCTGCGAACTGGCCGCGGACGATGATATTTTGAGTAAAAAACTGCGCACCCTGTGCCGCAAGGTTGAGGGCGAAGGGGTGGGGATCATTGAGGCCCCGCGTGGAACATTGTTCCATCATTATAAGACCGATGCGAACGGGATGATGATTGACTTGAATCTTCTGGTGGCCACTTCGCAGAATTACGGCGCCATGAACATTGACGTGCGCAACGTCGCCCGCGCGCTTATCAGGGAAGGCAAGGTGGATCAAGGCATCCTTAACATGGTGGAAATGGCTTTCCGCGCCTATGATCCCTGCTTTTCCTGCGCCACCCATGCCGCCATCGGCCGGATGCCGATGCAAATCAGCATCCGTGATCATCGGGGCAGTGAAATCAAGCGTCTGGGCCGGTGATCTTTACGGGAAGGCACATAGGGGCAGAGGCACAAAGTGATCTGAATCAAGTGCAGATGAATTCTGTCATTCCCGCGAAGGCGGGAATCCAGATTAGAGTTGAAATGCGCCACCTGCTTTGCGCGTCTGTCATTCCTGATTCAATCGGGAATCCAGAGGAAGGCAAATCAAGCCTAGATTCCCGCTTTCGCGGGAATGACAAAAACGGTCTTGGCGAGAGATAGTCTTGAAAACAAATCCAGCGTTACTCATTTGCTGTCTCGGCAATCCCATCGGCGGCGATGACGGCATCGGCTGCGTGGTCGGGCGGTATTTGAAAAAAACTTTTTTGACTGAAGAGGCAAAAGTTATTCCAGAATATTCCGGATCGGCGTTGGACCTTGTGCTGGAGCTTTGCGGTTTTGACCGCGTTTTTGTAATTGATGCCGTTATGACCGGCAAGCTGCCGGCGGGGACGGTGCGGCTTTTCACGGAAAAGGAAATCTGCAAGAAGATGAAGCCAAACTCGTTTCACGGTGTTAATCTGTCCCAGGCGCTCGTTATGGGAAGAAAACTAAAACTCAATCTTCCCCGATGCGTGAAACTGATCGGGATTGAAATTAAACCGGTTGCCTCTTTCGGGGATAAATTATCGCCGGCGTTGAACAAACGGCTTGCGAATATCCGCGCGGATGTTGAACGGATTCTATTCGTCAAGAATTCTTTTATCAGGAATGCGCCCCGTCTGAATAAATACATCAATGAATTACACGTTAAAGGCCAAAGTTGAGCGTGCAGCCTTGGAAGGATTCATAGATTCTTTGTGCTGGAGGCGGTACACCGATGGGGGTAGGCCGATTTCCGCCTTGAATATCTTGCTGAAATGGAATTGGTCCGGCCAGCCGACCTTGTCCCCGATTTCCGATATATTCAGATCGCTCTCCTGCAGCAAGAGCAGCGCTTCGCGCAGCCGGCGGCGCTTGACATACTCAATTGGGGTTGTTCCGGTCTGGCTTTTGAACATCCGGAAGAAATGCGTCCGCGAGAATCCGCTCATCTTCAAAATCTTCGGCAAATCGGGCCGGGCATTGAAATTGTCGTTTAGATGCTCAATTGCCGGCAAGAGCCGCCGCATGGAAAACATCCCGGGTTTTGGCGTGGACACGGCCAGAATGCTTTCCAGCATGGCATAGCCGATCCGCTGTCTTGACACGTTTTTTTGGAGATCCGTGCGCCCGGGAGCATCTTTCTCCAGCCCGAGCAGTTCTTCAAGCAGATTACGCAATATCCCGTTAGTTAATTTGTCTAAGCGCGACGGGAGTTCAAAAAAACTCAGAAAATCCATTCCGCCCCTGACTTCAAACAAAAATCCGGTGGTGATGAATTTTGCACCGCCCGGCGATAGCGACCTGCCATGGCGGCGGCAGTTAGTCGGTAAGATACAGACATCGCCGGCGCGGAGTAATAGCGGGGGGTTGCCCCGGTCGGCGAAGGCGATCTCAGCCTTGCCGTTCATTAAGCCGGCGATTACCGTGTATGGACGGCTGAACAACGGCGGGAAGGTGGTGAAGTCATGAAGGAAACGCCTGCAGAAATGGTAACGCAGACGCAGATCGTCAGGGAATGTTTCAAAATCGCTTTGCATAACGGATGGTACTATAATACATAAAACAACTATTTTCAACCATTCATGTCGACATAGTATATGCTAATGTATATCTGCTTTTAAGAAAGGAAAGAAAAAAGGAAAGGAATTTGAAAATGAAGAAAGTGAAATGGCTGCTGGCGGGCGCCGGCGACATCGCGAATAGCCGCGTGGCGCCGGCGCTGCGCGCGGCGGCGGATTCGGAACTGGTCGCCATCTGCGATCCGATCAAGGAAAAAGCCGATGCGCTCGCGGCGAAAATGATGGTGAAAGCCGTATATTACGACTACGAACAGGCGCTCGCGGCCACGGACGCCGAGGCCGTTTATATTGCCACGCCCCATCATCTGCATGTGGCGATGTGTCTGCGGGCGCTCGCGGCAAATAAACACCTGCTCTGTGAAAAGCCACTGGGAATCAACGGCGCGGAATGCATGCAGCTGCTGGACGCCGTAAGGAAAAGCAATCGCATTACCTGTTGCTCCAATTACCGGTTGTTCACCAATCAGTTCAAAACGACCCACCGGATGATCCGGGACGGCGAAATCGGCCATCTGGTCGGCGGCTGGGCGCATGACGAGCAAAATTATTACAACCCCGGCCGTGTGCCGTACCGGAAAGCGCTTGGCATGTCGCCGGTTTTAGGCTACGGGTTCTACCTCGTCAACCTTTCCCAGGCCCTTTTCGGCATGCCGTACAGCGTCTTTGCGCTGATGACCTCTTTCAACTGTGACGCTAAACCGGACTATGATATTGACGACTTGGAAAACATCCTGCTGCATTATCCGGACGGCCGTCAGTTCTCCATCATCATCAATAACACCGCCAATGCGCCGCTCCGCCACGCTTATCAGTTTTACGGTTCGAAAGGGCGCATTTACTGGCCGCAGTGCCCGCCGCATTTCAATGCACCAATCCGCAAAGTCGCCTATCCGCAGGGCGAAGTGGAGTTGGCCGATTCCTACTCCGGGGATAAACCCGGAATATTGCCGAACTGGCATCTGCCGATGATCGCCGACATCGTTAAAGCCGTGCAGACCGGGACGCAGCCGATCTGCACGATTGAGAGCGCGGTCAAGACGGCGGTGATCACCGATGCCATCTTCCGTTCCGCGCAAAGCGGGAAACTTGAACCCGTAATCTGGAAAGAGAAATAATCATGCTGAAAGTACTGCTTATCGGAGGAACAGGAATCATCAGCAGCGACATAACCGTTCTCGCTGCGCAGAAGGAAAACATCGACCTGTATCTCCTGAACAGAGGCAGTACGCCGAGTTTCCTTCCTCCCAACGTCAAGATCATTCAGGCTGACATAAGCAATTCCGAAATCGTCCGCGAAAAGATCAAAGGCCTGGAGTTCGATGTTGTCGCCGACTTTATCTCCTACGGCGTGAATGAACTTAATCACAAACTTGACATTTTTCGCGGATGCGCCGGACAATATGTTTTTATTTCATCCTGCGCGGCTTATGCGTCATCCTCCCATCATGTCATAACTGAGGCAAACACGCCCGTCGGCAACGTCCTGTGGTCGTACGGGCGCAACAAAGTCCGCTGCGAACGGCGCTTGAAGGAAGAGTATGCGCAGAGCGGGCTGCGTTATACGATCGTCCGGCCCGCTTATACCTACAACCATATCCGCATCCTGCATCCCTACAGCATCAACCACTGGAAAAGCTGGACGATCGCGCGCCGCATGCTCCAGGGCAAGCCGATGGTGCTGCCCGACGATGGGCAGGCTTTATGCACCGCCACCCATACAACTGATTTTGCGAAGGCGTTCGTTGGGCTCTGGAACAATCCCGCCGCGATGAATGAGGATTTTCATGTCACTTCAAGCGAATATCTGACCTGGAAGCATATCGCCGAACTCACCGCCAACGCGCTCGGTGTAAAAACAGATTTCTGCTTCGTTCCCGCCCACGACCTTTGTTTTGAACTGCTCGGCTATGCGGACGAATGGTCCGGGGCCTGCGAAAAAATAATGCACACCGTGGATAACGCGGTTTATGACAGTTCCAAAGTCAGGAAAGCCGTCCCGGAATTTGTCTGCACAACGCCGTTCGCGGAGGGGATCAAGCGCACGATCAAATTTTACCTCGACAATCCCCAGTATCAGAAAATAAATGAAGAATGGGACAAGAAATTTGACCAGATAACGGAGAAGTTTTATGGAAAAGTTTGATGCGGCCAGAAAAAGGCTCGAAGCACAGTATCTGGACGTCAAGTACGATCCCGCTTCGGGATTGAGCAAGGAAGAGTTGAAGGCGGAATTCAAGAAACATTGCGGGGAAAATCCCGGTGAACCGCGTATCCTCACCCGCGCCTGGCTCTTCCGCCTGCTATGTTCCAAAGCGCGCATAGCCGTCGAGCCGGACGACTACTTCGTTGACAAGCTGGAACACCACAACCTCCTGATAACGCTTCGCGAGCAATGGCAGCGGGAAGAAGAGCGAAAAGAGTTTGCAAACGATCCGCCGTCCATTCCGGGCGCATGGGGCGCCATGTTGGATGATGGTCACACCTGCCCGGACTGGAGGAATCTACTCAAATACGGGTTCACCGGTTTGCGCGCCCGTGCGGCGGCCCGCTCCGGAACATTCCATCAAGCGGTGACCATGGTTTATGATGGGGCCATTATCCTGACCCGGCGGTTTGCGGCGGCATTGCCCAATTCGGCGATTGCCACCTCGGCAATTGCCGCCTTGGCGGAACGCCCGCCGCAGACATTCCACGAGGCCTTGCAACTGGCCTATCTCTATCATGAACTTCAGGAGATGAAGGACGGCTATACGGTCCGGTCCATGGGCAGGTTCGACCAGCTCTACTACAGCTTTTATGCCAACGACTTGAAGGCCGGCCGCATTACCCGCGACCAGGCCAAGGAACTGCTCAAATATTTCTGGATAAAATTTTACGCAAAAACGCAGGGTAAGCGTTTCGGCAAGCCTTTCCTTTTCGGCCCCGATATCAACGAGTTGTCGTATCTTGCCTTTGAAGTCTACCGTGAGATGCAGATTGTTGATCCCAAACTTCATGTCCGGCTTGCGGAGCGCACGCCGAAGGACTTCCTCGAGAAAGTTGCCGGTTGCATCCAGGCCGGCTGCACCGGCATCGTGATTGTCAACGACGCCGGGCAGATTGAAATGTTGCGCCATAACGGCAAGACTTTTGAGGACGCCAGCGACTATATTCTTATCGGCTGTTATGAACCGGCGATTATGGGCAAAGAGTTGAACTGTTCCGGGGCATCCCATTTGAATCTCGCAAAGGACGTTGAACTGGTTCTTGCCTCGGGAGACTATGTGTCCTTTAACGCGCTGATGACGGCCTATCTCAAGATTCTTGATTCGCAGATCGTCCTTGCCGCCGACAAGGTGCGGAGGGAGGAGCGTCTGTGGCCGCAAGTCAACCCTTCGCCGCTTCTTTCGGGTACAATGGATGCATGCATTGAAAGGGGCTTGGATGTCTCAGAGGCGGGAGCTCAATACAACACGAGCGGTTGCTGCTGCGTCGGCATAGCAAACGCGACGGATTCACTTGCGGTCATCAAACAGCTTGTTTATGAGGAAAAACGCTGCACGCTCGCCGAACTCAAAACTGCTTTGGCGGCCAATTGGAAGGGATATGAAGAACTGCGCCTCACCGCGCAAACCCGCGTCCCGAAATGGGGGAATAACGATGAGCGCGTAGATGGTATAGCCGTCAAAATCGCTGATTTCGTCGGGCAACGGATCAATCATGAGCCAAATGCCCGTGGCGGCGTCTTCCAGGCGGCGCTCTACGGAATTATTACTGCCACGAAGCCGTACGGTAAGTTGACCGGAGCGCTGCCGGATGGACGTCTGTCAGGGGAACCCCTGACCATGAACACCGGCGCGACCATCGGTATGGACAAAAACGGAGTGACCTCGCTCATCAACTCCGTCACGAAAATCGACCTCTCCCTGTTTCCCAACGGAACGGTGCTGGACATAATGCTGCATCCCAGCGTCGTCAGGGGCCATGATGGCATTCAAACGATCTGTTCGATTATCCGGAGCCATTTTGCGCAAGGCGGTATGGCCATCCAATTCAACATTTTTGATGCCGCGGTGTTACGCGATGCTCAGCGGCATCCGGAGAAATACGCCAACCTTCAGGTAAGGGTTTGTGGCTGGAATGTCCGCTTTGCCGACCTCGCGCCTGAGGAACAGGATATATTCATTTCCAAGGCGGAGGTGGCCTGATGAAAGGGCGCCTGCTCGACATCAAACGCCTGTGCGTCCACGACGGACCCGGAATCAGGACGACCATCTTCTTGAAAGGTTGCCCTCTGCATTGCCGCTGGTGCCACAATCCGGAAAGCATTTCGCCCAAGCCGGAAATCGGGTTCCTGAAAAAGAAATGTATCGGCTGCGGCAAATGCGCGAAGGTCTGTCCGGTCGGGGCGCATGTCATTCGCGACGGAACTCATCTTTTCAACCATGAGCATTGCACGGCTTGCGGCAAATGCGTCGAAGCCTGCCTGCCGGACGCCTTGGAATACTATGGGAAGGAGATTGCCGTCGAGGAAGCGGTCGCGGCTGTCCTGGAGGACAAGACCTTCTATGCCAGTTCCGGCGGCGGATGCACCGTTTCCGGCGGCGAGCCGCTCTTGCAGGCCGGATTCTGCGCGGAGCTTTTCAAGCGCTTGCGGAAGGAGGGCGTCCATTGCGCCATCGACACCTCCGGTGCGGTGCAGTGGGAGCGCTTCGAAACCGTCCTGCCCTGCACTGACATGTTTCTCTACGACGTAAAGCACACCGACATCAAGTTGCATAAAGAGCACACTGGCAGTCCGAACCGGCAGATTATCGACAACCTCAAACGTTTGTCGACATGCGGTATTCCGATTGAAATTCGCATTCCGACAATCCCCGGGTTCAACGCCGATGAGAAAAGCATGGCTGCCATTGGGAAGCTGTTGAACGGGCTGGCGAATATTGTCAGGGTACGCCTGCTGTCGTATCACCTTGCACGGTCGAAATATGAAACGGTCGGGCATGCCGACACAATGCCGGATGTGCCGATCCCGGATGCCGTCGCAATGGCAAATGCCGCGGAAATATTGCGGCAATCCGGGATTGACACGGTGATAAACCAATGATAGCGGATATGAAATTAAAACACATGAACGGCCTTCTGTCACAGACCGGAATATTATGGAAGTTAATGTTAATGGTTTGTTCAATGTCCTGGAAGTAGCCGTCGCCAATGGGGCGAAACGGGTTTGTATGGCAAGCAGTATCGGCGCAATGGGACTTTGTGGCGTCCAAGCTAAAGTTCTTCCGCCTGTCTACCTGCCTGTGGATGAGAACCACCCCTGTAGGCCTGAAGGGATGTATGGGTCAGCAAACTTATTGGCGAAGAGCTCTGCAAAATGTACACTAGAAGACATGGGTTAAGCACAATCTGTTTATGGCTGGCCGTTGTGTTAACAGGCGATGGGAAGTTAAAAAAGGGCGTGGCCAAGTTGAAAGATGATCCAAACATGGGGATGCGGGATCTATGGTACTATGTAGATGACCGAGATGTAGCCCGGGCTTTTAAATTAGCGGTCGAAAAAGAAAATATTTCTCATGAGACATTTCTTGTCTCGGCAAAAACCCATTACTCTAAATTGGATTGGATGGACTTGGTGAAAACTTTCTTTCCCGAAACTCAGACAATATTCAATAAAGATTCTTTTTTACTCAATGGGAGAAAATCCCTGTTCGACATTTCCAAGGCCAGGGAGATGCTGGGCTTTGAGCCGAAGTTTAATATTGAGGATTTTATTTGATGAAAAAATATCGCTGAAACGTTCATCATAGAAAGCAAGGAAGAAAACAGAAGGACACAAATATGAAAGACTATTTCAATTTCTCGGGCAAGGTGGCCGTCGTCACCGGCGGTCGCCGGGGATTGGGTCGGGCCATGGCAGTGGAGCTGGCCCGGCGCGGGGCAAAGACCGCCATCCTGTCCAAAAGCAACGAGGCCGACGATGTCCTGCGGGAAATCCGCGGTTTCGGCGGCGAAGCCGATTATTTCCAGGTTGACTTGGCCCGGCGCGAGGAACGGACGGGATTAATGGACAAAGTCCATAAGCACTTCGGCCGGCTGGATATCCTGATTAATAACGCCGGCTATCTGCATTGTGCCCCCGTGCTGGAATATCCGTTGGAACAATGGGACAACGACATGTCGGTCCTGCTTGATGCCGTCTTTGAACTGTCGCAGCAGGCCGGCAGGATCATGGTTGAACAGGGAGGCGGGAAGATCATTCAGATCGGTTCCACCGCGGCATTCAAGGAAGGCCGTGGCTTGATTGCCTACGCCACTGCGAAGAGCGCACTCGTGGGACTGACTCGCTGTCTGGCGGGCGGGCTGGCCAGGCACGGTATCAACGTAAATGCCATTGCACCGGGTGTCTTCAACACGGACATCAACAAGGTATTGTTCAGCAACCCGGAGGCCGTGGCATTGGCATGCCGAAGCCGGTCGATTCCCTCCGACAGGTTCGGCGAGGTCGAGGACATCATTGGTCCGATGCTGTTCCTGGCCAGCGGTATGAGCGAGCACGTCCACGGCCAGACGCTGGTGGTTGACGGCGGTTTTACGGGAGCGTGAATCATGCACAGAAAGTCTTCGGAATTGAAGCGCGACAAAATGTTCTTGAAGGGCCGTGAATACGGTGAAGCCATCCATCTGGCGGATAAGGACGACCTGAAGGGCAGCGTATCATTCTACGCCATCATAAAACTGAAGGTGGGCGAGGAGATCGGCTACCACCAGCACGTTGGGGAGAAAGAGCTGTTCCACTTCCTGGAAGGCCAGGGGGAAGTCAATGACAACGGACAGATGCTCCATGTCTTCCCCGGCGATGTCGTCATGACTCCGGCGGATGGCTGGCATGCCTTCAAGAACACGGGCGCCGGCGACTTTGTCTTTACCGCCCTCATCGTCAGATCGGAGAAATAATCGTTACTAATGGAGGCAGGATTTAATACAAATGAGTGCACCAAATAGTCAAAAACTGACAGAAGAAGTAAAACGCAAAGCGATTGAATATAATATGACGCCCCGTGAAAATATGCTCGCCGCTTTCCGCCGCCAAACCACGGAATGGGTTCCGTGGGTTGCAGCGGTGGGTAGTCCCAATATACCATGTTTTGTCCCGGATAATGTTCGGTCCTCCCCTGACCCCTTGGCAGTGGCGCGCTACCTGCGCCGGGAATTGGGCTGCGACATCCTGATTGGCGCCGATGTCGTCAACCAGACCAAAACTGCCGGCAAATGTGTCACGCGCCAAGAGGGAGATGATACTATCGAAGAGCAGTACATTGCCGGTCGCACACTGCGGTCGGTTAGCCGGAAATTGCCTTTCGGACGTGAGTTCAGTAGCAGCATACATGAGTATTTCATTAAGACCCCTGAGGACATGGAAACCTTCTGTTGGCTACTGGACGATACGTCGTTGGAGCTTAACACGGCGGGGTTCGAACAGCTCACGCAGAGACTGGATGATGAAGGAGTCGTTTTCGCTTACGCCCCGCGGACTCCGATTATGGGTCTCATTATTGATAGAATGGGGTTAGAAAATTTTGTGGGCGCTCTGTCTGATTATCCTGAACAGACAAAAATATTGCTGGACCGGGTGCATGAGTATAATCTCGCGTATTATAAAATCGTTTCTCAGTGTGCATGTTCGGTCGTAGGTGTATTTGAGGATGTGACAACATTACTTGTCTCGCCAGCCATGTTCCGTCAATATGTGCAGCCCTGTCTGGCTTCTTACGCGGATATCTTACATGCCACCGGAAAGACTTTTATGCTTCATACCTGCGGTCACGTACGGGATTTTCTCCCGCTTTTTCTTCAGACCGGCATAAACGCTCTCAACTATCTTACGGAACCGCCCTTGGGCGACACAACCATGGCTCAGGCCAAAAAGGTTTGGGAGGACAAGATTACAATCATGGCCGCCGTTGCTCCGATAATGCTGGCGCAGGGCACTCCCGATGATGTTGAGCGTAAAGTTACAGAGATGTTCCTGGCCATGCAGCCCGACCGTTCCTTTATTCTGATGAGTTCCTCCAAGCCCGATATTCCGGAAGTCAATCTCCGCCGTCTTGCCCAGACCGTCAAACGCTTGCAGGTAAATGAATAACCAAATTATGAGGAAGGTACTATGAAGCTTCTTGTTACGGGAGGGTTGGGCGCTATAGGTCGCGATATATGTCCGGCGTTGGCGAAATCCCATGATGTAAAGATTTTTGACATGGGGAAAAGCGATGGAAAATTAGAATGTATTCAAGGTGATATCGTGTCGCCTGACGATGTGAATTCGGCGATGCAAGGCATCGATTGTGTCATCCATCTTGTGGGCATTTGGCGGCCGCCTGTCACAGACCGGAATATTATGGAAATTAATGTTAATGGTTTGTTCAATGTCTTGGAAGCGGCCGTAGCAAATGGGGTAAAGCGGGTTTGTATGGCAAGCAGTATCGGCGCAATGGGACTTTGTGGTGTCCAAGCTAAAATTCTTCCACCTGTCTACCTGCCCGTGGATGAGAACCATCCCTGTAGGCCTGAAGGGATGTATGGGGTCAGCAAGCTTATTGGTGAAGAGCTCTGCAAAAGGTACACTAGAATATATGGGCTAAGCACAATCTGTTTACGGTTGGCCGCCGTGTTAACAGGCGACGGGAAGTTGAAAAAGGGCGCGGCCAAGCTTAAAGATGATCCAAACATGGGGATGAGGGATCTTTGGTCCTATGTAGATGACCGAGATGTGGCCCAGGCTTTTAAATTAGCTGTCGAAAAAGAGGATGTTTCGCATGAAACATTTCTTATCTCGGCAAAAACCCATTACTCTAAATTAGGTTGGATGGACTTGGTAAAAACCTTCTTTCCCGAAACTCAGACAATATTAAACAAAGACTCCTTTTTACTCAATGGGAGAAATTCCCTGTTTGATATTTCCAAGGCCAGGGAGAAGCTGGGCTTTGAGCCGAAGTTTAACATTGAGGATTTTATTTGATGAAACTGATTCCCGCCACCGACCGGGTTGTTAAACTGCGGAAGGCCGCTTTGCGTGCGCCGGTATTTGAGTGCTTAATCAGGACTTTTCGGCCGGAAAGGGCGAATCTTCTATTTCTGGAAGGTTGGGCCGCAGCGGTCAACATCATGCCTACCTTGATGTTGCGTCTGGCTTATGCTGAAGCCCATGTCCTTCGTAATATGCCACCGATTATCAATCCGGACGAATTAATCGTGGGATGTCCGGATTTCTCGCCGTTAACTGGAGATGAAATACGGCGGTCGGAAAAAGTTAAAAACGCCGGCCATGCTATTCCTGGGGCCGGTGGTTTATCCTCCCATATGGCGCTTGATTTTGAAAAATTATTGACGGTGGGAGTCAACGGGCTGATCAAAGAAATAAAGGAGCATCAAGCTTCTCTTGATATAAACAGGCCGGAACATATTGCGAAAGACGAGTTTTATCAGGGCTGCATATTCGAACTGGAAGGGCTGTTGACCGCGGCCGGTCGCCATGTTGAACAGGCCCGGCTTTTAGCGCAGAGTGCGGCGCCGGAGAGAGCAGCCGAACTGGAGCAAATCGCCGGGATTCTGGAGCACGTGCCGGCCAAGCCGGCCCGGACTTTCCGGGAGGCCTTGCAGAGTATTCGTTTTTATTTGTTTACGCTCTGGGGTTTGTTTCAGATGGGGCGTCCGGATCAATATCTACTGCCATATTATCAGGCTGATCTCGCGGCCGGACGCCTGACCCCGGAAAGCGCGTTGGAACTGATTGACTGTTTCAGCTTTTTATATTCCTATCAATTACCGACGGCTACTTCCATCGGACTGATGGTAGGCGGGCGGGATAAAAACGGCGGAAATGTCGCCAATGATCTGACACGTCTTTTCCTGCAAAGCATCGGCCACGTGCGTATGGCCTATCCCAGCATCGGGTTGTGCGTTCATCGGGAAACCCCCGATGACCTGCTGGACTTATCAATAAAATTGCTGTCCGAAGGGTGTTCGTATCCGGGGTTGTTTAATGATGAGTTTATTACCAAGGGACTTCTGAAATTGGGACTGCCCGAGGATGATGCGCGAAATTATACGCACAGTTGTTGCGTCGAAATTACGCCGTGCGCCAAGTCGGGTATATGGATCAGCAGTCCCTATCACAATCTGCCGGGTATTTTAATGGAATTCCTCTGCGAACGGTCGGATTTCGACAGTTTTGACGACCTGCTCAGCGCCTACCGTTGCCGGTTGCGAGAGAAGGTAGAAGCGGCCGCATTGCGTCAGAACCTCTTACAGTTGGAGCGATCGCGTATTGGCGGTGAAAGCCTGCTAGCGGCTTGTCTGGTGCATGATTGCCTGGAAACCGGGCGCAGTCTGGACCAGGGCGGAGCAATTTATAATTATATCTGTCCCACCTTTGTTGGAATGGCCAATATGGTTGATTCATTGACCGCCATTAACTTGCTAGTCTTTAAGGAGAAAGAAATAACCTTGGCTGAACTGGTAGGGATACTCAAAGATGACTACAAGGGGAATGAACTGCTTAGGAAGAAAATTATAACCAAATTACCACATTACGGCAATAATGAGCCGTTGACCGATCAGTTGGCACAAAAAATTATTGATATGCTTACCCATATCGGTGATGGACTGAGAACGTTCAGGGGATCAACGCTGGTACCCAGTTTATTTTCTTATTTGGAACATGAACGCCTGGGCCAACAGACCATGGCTACCCCGGACGGCCGACCGGCTGGTTTCCCGCTGGCCGATAGTGTTGGAGCGGTGCAGGGCCGGGACAAGAATGGCCCGACCGCTGCCATTCTTTCGGCAACTTGCTGGGATCATGCGCCCTTTATTGGCGGAACTGCGCTGAACCTGAAATTTGGCAAAAGTCAAATGAGCGGAGAAGCCGTCGCAAAGATGAAAACTTTGATTAAAATCTTTATGGAAAGAGGCGGCTTTGAATTGCAAATTAACTGCGTGGATCGCGAGACTTTATTAAAGGCCCGTGATAATCCGGAAAATTATGGCGATTTATTGGTGCGCATTGGCGGATACAGCGACTATTTCACCCGCTTGTCGCCCAAAATGCAGGCCGAGATAATCGCCCGCACCGAACATGTTTTGTAACAGAGAGGGAGAGAGACCGGCTGCTCAAATGAAGGAAGGATTCCAATGGCGATAGTAAAATGGTTACTGGTTGGCGCGGGCCAAATTGCGAACAACCGAATAGCGCCCGCCTTGGTGGAGACGGCTAATTCAAAAATTATTGCGATTTGCGATACGCGTGCCGAAGCGGCGGCAGCGCTGGCCAAAAAGTTCGGAGTTAGTCAAACTTACGGCGATTTTGAGCAGGCCCTGGCCGAGAGCGGCGCGGATGCTGTTTACCTGGCAACGCCCGTAGCGTTGCACGTGCCGCATGGTTTGCGGGTGCTGGAATCCGGCAAGCATCTGTTGGTTGAGAAACCGCTGGGTCTTAACGCGACTGAATGTCGACGCCTGGCGAACATGGCACAGGGTTCCGATAGGCTTGCCGGCTGCGCTTATTACCGTCGGCATAGCGGATACTACAAATTTACCAAAGCCATGGTTGAAAACGGCGAATTTGGGCAGATTGTCGGCGGCTATATGAACTATTTTGCATATCACAAGCCCGATAAATCGGCGTTGAACTACTGGACTGTTGTCCGGGAAAAAGCCGGCGGTGGACTTTTATGTCATCTGGGTTCCCATATCTTTGATATCTTCATCGGGCTTTTCGATTTGCCGCTCAGCGTTTGCGCCCAATGTGCCACCTTGACCAATGACTGGAATGTCGAGGATTGCGCCGCGATTATCATCAAGCTGCGCAACGGCGCGCTGCTTACCGCAAATTTCAACTGGAATTCCATGACACCGTGCCGTCATGAGCTCGAAATCCTCGGCACCAGGGCAAAAGTCACATGGGGGTGGCCTCATGATTCCGAGCCATTGCTAAAAACGGTTGGACGCGAAGTGCAGAAAGTTGAAATTCCTAAGGTCAAAAACATTCATTTGCCGCTGGTTCAGGATTTTGTTGATGCGGTTTTAAATAACCGGCAACCGCAGTGCACGGTGAAAGAAGCGTTTAAGACAAGTATGCTTACGGACGCGATTTATCGTTCCGCGGCTGAAGGCCGAAATGTGGAAATAATGAAAATAGATTACCCCTGATATTTCACGTATTCCACGTGCAATATCAGCCTCCGGCTTCGACGCGCCCGTCGGAACGGGCTTGCTCAGGGTTATCCTTTCGGCGCGTCGAAGGGTTAATCTTGAGCAAGGCGTATTTTACGCCGCGCCGAAACTTCAGCTGCAATATATTGCAGCTGAAGCGCATATTTCACAAACGCTTTATTGTTGGTGAAATATGCGGGTTAATCTCAGAACCGGAAAATATTTTTCAAGGATAAAGCGGCAGTGGTTACCGACTGACGCAGAGGTCTGGGAAAAGCGATGGCTTAGGCACCGGCGAAATGCGATGCAAACGTGGTAAGAATCGCCAATAATAAAGAAGCCGCCGACATTTTGCATGTCATCAAAAATGCGGGCGGGACTATCGCTTCTTCCCGGCCGCTTCCTTGATCAGGTTCAGGGCGATTACTTCGCGCTGGATCTGGTTGGTGCCTTCGTAAATCTGGGTGATTTTGGCGTCGCGCATCATTTTCTCAACCGGATATTCACGCATGTAACCGTAGCCGCCGAGCACCTGCACGGCGTCGGTGGTAACGCGCATGGCGGTATCGGATGCGAATAGTTTGCACATGGCCGATATTTTGCTGATGTCTTTCTCTCCGTCGTCAATATAGCGGGCGGCCTGATAAACAAGCGTTCGCGCGGCTTCAACCTGCGTGGCCATGTCGGCCAGCATAAATTGAACGCCCTGAAATGAGCAAATTGGACTGCCGAATTGGCGTCTTTCGCGGCTGTATCTGATGGCCTCATCCAAAGCGCCGGCGGCAATGCCGAGCGCCTGCGCGGCGACGCCGGGGCGGGATATGTCCAGCGTTTTCATGGCCACGATAAAGCCCATGCCTTCCTTGGCAAGCAGATTGGCCTTTGGCACTCTGCAATCCTGAAAAACCAGCTCGCGGGTGACCGAGGCGCGAATCCCCATTTTATTTTCTTTTTTACCAAAGGTGAATCCGTCCATTCCCTTTTCAACAATGAACGCGCTCGCCCCACGCGCTCCCTTGGTTTTATCCGTTTTGACGATAACCGTGTAAATTTCCGCTTCGCCGCCGTTGGTAATCCATTGTTTCGTTCCGTTGAGGATGTAGTCGTCGCCGTCGCGTTTAGCGGTTGTGGCGATTGCGCCGGCGTCGCTTCCGGCATTGGCCTCGGTCAGGCCGAATGCCGCCAGAGATTTGCCGGAAGAAATCCGTGGGAGGTATTTCTGTTTCTGCTCATCGGTTCCGAAAATGATAATCGGGAAAGTCCCCAGCGCGGTTGCCGCCAGGCAGAGCGCTATGCCACTGCAGATTTTTGACAGCTCTTCCACGGCGATGGAGAGGTCAAGGATGCCGCCGCCCATTCCGCCGTATTTTTCCTCTATATAGAGCCCGCACAGGTCGGACTGGGCGAACGCTTTCAAAATTTCATGCGGGAACTCGCCGGTTTCATCGAAATGCGCGCGGACTGGTTTGATTTTTTCATTGGCGATCTGCCGACACAGATCGCGGATCATTTGCTGTTGCTCTGTCAATCCATAATTCATATATGTATTTTCCTTTGGTTGTTTGACTTAGGATAAATTGTATGAACGTCTTGCTGAAATGTCAACGCCGTAATTTTGATTTGCGGACATTAAAGAATAGGCTTGCGGAAAGGGTGGAGATTATACAAAAATGAACGCTTAGCAGTTGGCAGATGATTTAGCTTCATTGGTATGCCGATTGATTATCGTTATCTTTTCGAAACTCAGGAGCAGACAAAAAATGGCATCTAAGGGGCAAAACGGGAATAAAATGATTGTTAACGTGCCGCCCGCCGCCGATTTTAATTCGCGGTGGGTCGGGTGGTTCGCAGGCATAGTTCTGGTCGTTGCGTTAATTATGGGGTTGCGAGCCCTGGCCATTATGTCGGATTTTAATTCGTTGAGTTATCGGTTGGCTGCATTGGGGTGGGGCAAGTTTGCGGATATTATTGTTCAAAACAAAATTTCCGCGCTCTGGCATGCCGCTTTCATGATGGTTTGTGCCGGTGTATTTATCCGGCTCTTTTACGGAAATCTGGCCTCGCGCATCCGGAATCAGTATGTCCGGAGCGCGGCGCAATGGCTCCTGGTGGCAATCGTTGTGGCGGATGCGTTTTTTTTATCGCGGCATTATATCAAAACCATGCCGATGAAAGCTTTTGAGGAGAATGACGTTATCCGCGTGCTCAAAACCGCCTTGCCCGAAAAAAGAGCGGTCTTGTTAACCCAGGATGGTTTTTACAACCATTGGCTTACTTATTTGTTTCCATATCACGGCATCAAAACCATAAACGTTACCCAGATGCCGCGCATGCCGGCCGATTATAAAAAATTCTTTGAGGCCGTTGGCCGGAACCAGGTTCGTTTGTGGCAGTTATCGGCGGTTGGTTTTGTGCTGGCACCGGCGCAGGCTTGGGGGCAATTCCAGAATGACCCGGCCATGAAGGAAGCGTTTGAAATTGTTTATGCCTATAATGTTAAACCGGCCGATTCCTATGTTGAGGTAATCCCGGCCACAGCCGAACAACCAGGCCAGCATGTAATTATGCGTCTGCGTAAGCCGGCACCGCGATTTGCTTTGATTGGCGGGTGGGAGATCATAGACGATGACGAAGCCTTGCGCCGCCTGGGTGCAAAGGACTATCATTTGTTTGAAAAAGTGATGATTGCGCCGGGAAGCGCGGTAAAGGTAAGTCTTCCGGTTTCAGGAGGCTCAAACGAGTGCGGGCAGGTGCAGCTGCTTGCATACCGACCTGGAAAAATAAGTTTGAGAACATCGTCAACTAGTTCGGCAATTCTGCGCGTGGCCGATAAATATGATCCTGATTGGAAGGCGTGGATTGACGGCAAAAAGATGGACGTGATGCGGGCGGACTTTATTTATCTGGGGGTTTGTGTGGAGTCCGGTATGCACGAAGTGCTTCTTGAATATGCGCCTTCCAAATGGCCGTTCGTTATTCAGGCGGTTGGATTCCTGTTCTTTGCCGGGGCGGCAGTTCTTCTGTTGTACAAACGGAAAACGAATAATCTTTAGATTGTCATTCCTGACATATCCGCCTTGGCGGACTGATCGGGAATCCAGAAAAATTCGGAACTGGATTACCGCTTCCCGCCTTCGCGAAGCCCGCTACGGCGGGCGAAGGAAGGTCGCGGGAATGACATTAATGAACAGGCTTAATAAAAATGAACAAAAAACCAATTCTTTCGGTTGTAATTCCCACCATCGGTCGTTCGATGGTTCTGCGGGCGGTGGAGTCCATCCTTAAGACGCGCAGAGCTGATGAGTTGGAAATTATTATTTCCGGCGCTATTTTGGCCCCTTCCGTGGCGGAACGAATTATCGCGCTGATGAAAATTAATCCCAATATTGTCCATCTGCCGGTGTCATTCCCGAGAGGAGATTCCAGCGAAAAAAAGAACGCCGGATGGCGTGCGGCGCGTTCTGAAATAATCGCATTTATTGATGATGATGTCATTGTCGGTGAAGATTGGCCGATAAACATTTTAGAACCGTTTGCGGATAACACCGTGGGATTGATCAGCGGGCCGGGGCTTGTGCCGTCCGATATTCCTCTGATGGCCCGTCTTGCGGGATGGGCATTGGCTTCCCGTGCGGCCGGTTATGTGCAGGAGCGTTATTTGGCCGAAGGCGTTGTGCCAAAACCGGTCAAATGGTCGCGCCTGATCGGATGCAACATGGCTTACCGTCGCAAGGTATTGGAAGAAATAGGAGGGTTCAATCCAAAGTTCTGGCCGGGCGAAGAAATGATTGCCGCCTATATTGCCACTGCCCGCAAAGGCTATACCCTGATTTTCCAGCCCAAGGCAATTCTTTATCATTATCCCCGGGCAAGTTATCGGCGGTTTTTGAAACAAATGTATGGTTATGGCGCGACGCGCATCAGGCTTATCCGCGCCGGCACGGACATTGAGCCCGCAACCATTGCGCCGATGTTTTTGTTCGCTTCCATTGTTCTTTTTGTAATTGGCGCCTTTTTTTCAAAAATAATACTGGCGTTGCTGCTGGCCTTGATGGCAGTCTATTTCCTTTTTGTCGCCGCGTGTGCTTGTCTTAAATGGCGCGATGAAAAAGATAAAAAAGCTTTGCTCATTATTTTCATGATTCCCGGTATGCATTTAAGTTACGGGTTGGCGGAATGGATTGAGCTTATCCGTCCCGGAATGGATTTGAGCGTTAAGAAATGCAGAATGCAGAATGAAGAATGAAGATACAAAGGAGTTGATTTCAAATATCCTGAAGATCATTCATCGGCCGTTATGACCTCCGCGCCGCTTCCCGCGCGACTGGCCGGCTGGGGGTTGGCGCAGGGCGTGGTAGTTCTGGCGGGTGGGTTGAACCTGTGGATCATGTCCTTTGCCCTTGATGCAGCGCCTTTCCTGCAATGGCGCCAGGTCATCAGCATGCTGATCATCACCCCGCTTTCGCTGATTTTTGCGTTCTTTATGATGGACGAGCTGGATCGTTCGCCGCGTCGGTCGTTGGCAAATTACGGGCTGTTTCTCTTTGCATCGTTATTAATCGCTGTTGCAATGGGAATCCATGAACCGGTCAACATGCTGCAATGGAAAATGAAGTTGAGTGGCGACAGCGGTCCGGCGGGCGCCACTATGTATTTCCTGGATGAGGTTTTGAGCCATTGGGTATTCTTTGCCGGCTATGCGGGCGTGTGCGTGTCATGGGCGTGGAACCAGTCCCGCAACCCTCTCTCCAAGTCGCTTTCGCCGCAATTTTGTGCAGTTTTTGTCGTGGCGACGATTGCCGGCGCCGCCGGAATTACCGCTTCCCTTTGGGGAACGCCTTTGAGCCACATTATCCGTGAACTTGTTGTCATGGCGGTGGTCATCATATGTTGTGAAGCGTTACGCTGGAAGGGGGGGGCGCGCTGGCGCCAGCCTGTGACATGGAGTGTTCAGTTAAGCAATCTCATTGCCTTTGCAACGCTATTGATCTACGGACTATTTTAGGCGCCAGAAGAAGGAGACACCATGAAAAAAGATTCAATCCATCGCTTTGTGTGGGTATGCATTTTTGGCGTTACGATGGGCTTTTTTGAAGCTGCGGTGGTGATCTATCTCCGCAAGATATTTTATCCCGATGGTTTCCGATTTCCCCTTGCGGTATTGGGCAACATGGATTCGTTGATCCTTGCCGTGGAAGCAGGACGGGAGTTCATGTCCATCGTGATGCTGGTGGCGGTGGGCGTTTTGGCCGGCCGCCGTAGTCTTGAACGATTCTTTTTCTTTCTTTGCGGCTTCGGCGTATGGGACGTCTTATATTACGTATTTCTTTATATGATCCTGGGTTGGCCGGAATCATTGGCAACGTGGGATCTTCTCTTTTTCATTCCTCTGCCATGGGCGGGGCCTGTTTGGGCGCCTGTGGCCATTTCGCTGCTCTTTATCGCGGGAACTGTGATTGTGCTCTACCAGGAAGACCAAGGCCGGCCCTTTCGTTTGACGCCCGTTGATTGGATTGCCATTGTCGCGGCTACACTCGTTATCATTGTCAGTTTTACTCTTGACGGTCCAAAAGTTATGCAGGGTGCCATGCCCCAGCCATATTTGTGGTGGTTGTGGGCGCTGGGGATGGTGATTTGGAGCGGCATGTTCTTGAGGGCATTGCGGAGGTCAAACCAAGGATATTAATTTTTTGCATCTTGCATCACAGGCAAAATCTATCTTTGTGCCTTGGCGAGATAATTTTTCATGTTTTTCAGTCCTTCCGGCGTGCCCATGTCCAGAAGGGGCGGCTTGGACTGAAAAACGGATAATTTACCTTCTGCGGCAAGCTGCGGAAAAACTTCATTTTCAATTGACACATTTTTATTCGGGCTGATGGCTGATAAAATTGACGGTTCAAGCAGGTATATACCGGCATTTATCCAGCCTGCACCTCTGTTCGTTTTCTCTTCAAATTTGATAATTTTGCCATTATTATCGAACAAAATCGTGCCGTATCGGCCGGAATCTTCAATTGACGTTACCGCAATGGTTCCCAAAGCACCGGATTTGCGGTGGGTTGCCTCCATCTGCTGATAGTCCAGTTCTGGTAGGAGACTGTCGCCATTCAGAGTTAAAAACAGGTTGTTACCAATTGTGTCAGACAGATATTTTATAGCGCCACCCGTTCCGAAAGGGGCGGGTTCAATGGAAACCGACACGTTGTCTTTGAATGGTTGTTGCCCGGCCCAATCCCGGATTTTATTGCCCATGTAACCGGCGGCCAATAAAACCGAAGGAAATCCCCGGCTGAAAAGCCAATCAAGTTGCCATGCCAGAAATGGGCGTCCCGCCACGGGAACCAAAGCCTTCGGCAAATCGGGGAAAAGACCGCACAAACGCGTCCCTTTGCCGCCGAGTAATATTATCGCTTTTTTTGCATGCATGTTTGCCACCTTAATTCAAACATAGCCGGAGCAAAGGTTCAATAGTTTGCTGTGCGACTTTTTGCATGTCAAACTGTTCGCGGACGACGGCAATAACCTTATTCCCGAATTCTTGGCGCAAATTTGGATTATTTGCAAGCCTGATCAACTTTGTCTTGAATTCATTCATGTTTTCCGGATCAAACAGGAATCCATTTTGACCGTCTTGAATTACCTCTTCAATGCTGCGGAGTCGAACGGCCAGAACCGGCAATGCGCAGGCCATGTTGTGAATAAGCGCGCCGGTCATCGCATAATGATCTGTGTCAAGACCTGTGCGCATCACAAGGCCTATATCGCCCGCATTGATAGCGCAGTTGACATCGGCCGGTTTTTGCAGCCATCCGGTAAAAGTCACAATATTTTCCAGCTTCTTTTCTTTGACCATTTGGCGCAGTCGGGGCAATTCCGGTCCATCGCCGATCAACAGAAAGCGAAGTTTTGGGCATTCCTTCAGCAGTGACGGCAATGCCCCAATAATGCGGTCGTTGCCCTTGTTTGGATGAAGAATACCGTGATGAACAAGGACAATTTCGTCCGCGGAATAACCGAAATTCTGCCGGCCGGCCTGCTTATCAATTGGACGATAAATGGTTGTATCGCACGGATCGTAAATTGGAAAAATTATTTCGGCCGGTACGCCGCAACTGGTCAAATACGTTTTCGTGCTTTGCGCGCGCGTGATTATCAGAGGCAGTTTTCGCCAGACGATCATGTCCAGTTTGTTGATGGCCTGGTAGAACGGCCGAAGACGCGGTGTTTTTTTTTCGTAAATATTCAGGAAAAAATCGGTAACCGTTACCGCCACTTTACGGCCAAAAAAGAACCTGGCCAACCCCGCGCTCAAGGGGAGAGTTTCGTCAATGTAGACCGCGTCAATTTTTTTCAGCCGGCAATGGATACCCATCAGCGGCATGAGTGCAAGCCAAAGGAGCGTTTTAAATATTTTATCGGCGGTATTTGTCCGGTTAACGGTGAACGGCAGAATGTGAAATCGGGCGTTTTCTTTAATGTGTTCCGGAATGGGCAGGGAAGATTTCGGGCAATAATAGTGAACTGTGCAGTTGCGCGCCAAACCTTCAATTATATCGGATAGGCAATGAAGCAGTTCGGCATGTGCGGCCGGTCCGTATCGAAACCAGAAGGCAATTTGCGGTCTTTTGGAAGGATTCATTACGTGTCTTTAAAAATAATGAGGCTTCCTTCATGGCTGAATTCAAAAGGCACTTCTTGTAAATGACTCAACTGATTGCGCACCGCCGGCTGCTTTTCCGGCGTGACAAAGAGCAGGATGAAGCCGCAACCGCCCGCGCCGAGCAATTTGCCTCCCAGCGCGCCGGAAGCCAAGGCCGCTTCATAAGCCCGGTCGATTGTCTCGTTACTTATGCCGTTGGCAAGATTTTTTTTCAACTGCCAGGCTTCATTGAGCAATTTTCCGAATTGCCGTAAGTCTGATCCGTCTTCCAATATTGCCTGGGCATGCGCGGCCATCGCGCCCATTTGTTTCAATGCGTTGATATTAAGAGCGGCGCGTTTTCTTTGATCCAGCAGAATAGATTCCGACGTCCGTTCGGTACCCATGAAAAAAAGCTGCAGATGCCGTTTTAGTTCGGCAACTCTTTGCGGCGGCAGGTTAAGACGGCTTATCCTCGCTTCAGTTCCTTGATAATCAATCCGCAAAATTCCGCCGTGCGCGGCGGCGTATTGATCCTGATGCCCGCCCAAGTCGCCGACGCGCGAGCGTTCAATAAGAATCGCTTCCCGGGCCAGTTCGTCGGGCGCGGCTTTTTTGCCCTTAATGGCATGGAGCACATTTAAAAGGCCGACGGTGAAGGAGGATGACGTGCCCAAGCCCGTTCTGCCCGGCAGATCGGATACATGGGAAATTTCAAGGCCTTTTTCAATGGGCAGATAGAGCAGGCATTCGCGGATAAGGGGGTGCTGAAATTCGGAAGCCTGGTAAACCGTTTCTGTTTTGGCATAACTGGCGCGGAATTTGAACTTGAAAAACGGCGAGAGATAATGTGCGGAAATGTAGCAATATTTATCAATGGTTGTGGAGAGCGTGCATCCCGGATGGTCCTTATAAAACTCCGGATAATCGGAACCGCCCCCGAAAAAACTGATCCTGAAGGGTGTTCTGGAAATAATCATGATAGTTGAACAAGGCCGGATTGCACATCCTTCACGAACCGCTCAACAGTCTTGCGGGTGGACGGTATGACGGCAACTGTTTTAATTTTTGAAATATTAACCTCATAATGTTCGGGGAGCTTGTCCGGGGGTGTGCCGGCCAAGGGATCTCCCGGAAATAGGTTGGCGATTTCTCTGACGCTGATCGTGCCGTCGCCGGCCAGATTAAATATTGACTTTTGAAGTCCGTTTTCAATCATTTGAAATGTGATGGCGGCCATTGTGGCGGTGTCAATATATTGATAGCGCGAATCCGGATGGACGTGCACATGCTGGCTTTTCAACATGTCGTAGATGGAATTCTTTTTCAAACCCGGTCCGACAAATCCACCCAGTCTCAGGATAAGCCATGTCTTGGCATGGTGGCGGACGAGCTGTTCCGCCAGAAGTTTGTTAAATCCATAACAGCTAAGCTTCTCGTGCGCGATTACGGATTTTTCATGATTACAGGCCGGATTACTTATATTGGAATATACGTCTATGGAGGAAAGATAAACGTACAGTTTGGCTTGAATGTCATGGAGCGAGCGCGAAACCGAACGGACCGAAAGATCAAAATCAAGATTTGCGTCCTGATCAGCCAGATATTTTTTGGAATTGCCGTTGGCGTTAATCAGCACATCGCAGGACGTGCCGGCGCATTGCGGATAATCGGAATGGTTGACAGGAATCGTTTCCCATCCGCGTTTTTTTGCCTCGGCGCAAAGAACCGACCCGATAAAACCATGTCCCCCAAGAATTATTGCTTTTCTATTCATTTTCCGATTTTCATCGGCGGGTTAATCAGCCTCAGGCTGGTTAAAGACGCATCTTTCCCGCGGAGCGGTTTTCCAAAAACCATTGTACGGTTTTTTGCAGTCCTTCCGCCAGCGGGGTTGGGCATTCCAGGCCGAGCTGGTGAAGCCGGCTTGGATCAAATATCTTTTCCATCTGGCCGTCCGGGTGAGATGCATCCCACCGAATTTCACCCGGATAGGAGGAAGCCGATTTAACGCTTTCCACAAGTTCCCGGATTGAGGTGTGGCGTCCGGTGGAAATATTGACCGGATCGCTGGTGTTGTAGTTGGACAGGAACCAGGGAATCACCGCGGCGACGTCGCCGGCGTAGACAAAATCGCGGATAGGCCGGCCCGTGCCGAGGGCGGTGATGAAAGGCAAACAATTTTTTTTTGCTTCAATGCATTTGCGGATCAAGGCGGGAATGGCGTGCGCTTCCGTCAGGTTGAAATTATCCCACTCGCCGTAGACATTGCCGGGAATTAAAATAATTGAATTGAACCCATGCTGTTGCCGGTAGGCCCACGACTGAACCAGGAGCATTTTTTTTGCCGTTGAATAACCGGCGCTCTCAATCTGCGGGAATCCATTCCACATCTGGTCTTCCCCGATCGGCGACTTGGCTGTGGCCGGATACGAACAACCGCCCATCAGCGCCAGAAACTTTTTTGCGCCCGCGCGGAAGGCGGCGTGAAACACGTGGGTGTTCATGACAATGTTTTCAAAATAATAGTCGGCTGGTTTTTGTTTATTGTCCACTATTCCGCCGGATTTTGCCGCCAGGTGAACGACACAATCCGGGCGAATTTTGCTCAGCATTTTTTCTGGAATTCCCGGTTTCAGCAGGTCGAAATCGCGGCTTCCAACCGCAATAATCTCCGCAGCAAAGTTTTTTTGCAGGGCAGGGACGATATGGTGTCCCAAGAATCCGGTTGCGCCGGTCACCAGAATCCTGCGGAACAATGATTTGCCGGATAAGTGCATGGTTTATATATATGTCTTATAAATTGCTGAACTGGTTTCGCCGGATTATCTGATAACCCTTGATAAGTTCGCCGATGCCCTGTTGCAGGGAAACCTGCGGCTTGAATCCTGTTTTTTCTATCTTGGCGTTGCAGACAATATAATTGCGCTGGTCGGGATCTTTCCCGACTTTAGCCTCCAAAAAAGTGAAATCGGGAACCTGTTTTTGAATTTCCAGGCAAAGTTCCATCTTGGAAAGGTTGGCGTTGCTTAAGCCGACGTTGAACGCATAGCCTTGCATTGCCGAAAAATTATCCAGCGCGTGAACGAAGGCGCGTGCAATGTCCCGCACATGAATGTAATTGCGCTGGAAGTGGGCTTCAAACAGGACAACGAAACGGTCGGTAACCGCCCGGTAGGTAAAATCGTTCACCAGAAGATCAAGGCGCATGCGCGGGCTCAATCCGAATACTGTTGCCAGGCGCAGGGAAATGCCGTGTCCGGAATCCAGGATATGTTTTTCGGCTTCAACTTTCAACCGGCCATAAAGGCTGACGGGGTTGAGCGGCGATTCTTCCGTGCAAAAAGCACCCGCCTGTCCCACGCCGTAGCCGCTGTTGGTTGTCGGCATTATAAACTGTTGCTGACGACTGCTCAGGTCAAGAAGCATCTTGATCGCTTCAAGGTTTATGGTTCGGGCTTCTTCCGGTTTTTTATCGCAAGCCGGTGCGCCGACAAGACAAGCCAATGGATAAACACAATCGTTGCCGGCCAGCAGTTTGCGCATCAAATCCTTATCGCGCGCATCGCCGCGGACGATTTTAAGCCGGTCGTCAATGCACTCTGCGATCAGGGAAGTCTGGCCGTACATGAAATTGTCAAGCGCCGTCACGCGGTGTCCCTGCCGCAGCAAGTACGGAACTAGGATTGACCCGATATATCCGGCCGCGCCGGTTACCAGTATTTTTTTTATTGTATTTTGTGAGCACATAATCAAGTATTCTTAATCACGAACAGATAGAATGTCAATCACGATATGATAAAAGTAAACGAAAGGAAAAAAACGTGATCAAAGTAAAAATAGTCGGTGCCGGCGGTTATGGCGGGGTGTGTATTGTTGAACTGTTGCTTGGGCATAAACAGGCCGAGATTGCGTGCCTGGCCGACATAAACGATGTGGGAACGCCGATCAGCCGGCTATATCCTCATTTGGCCGGTTACTGCGATTTGCCGATAGTTGCCGTCTCCGATTCAAAGGCCGGCGCGCCGGTTGACGTGGTTTTTTTCGCCACGCCAGACGGGGTTGGAATGAAATCGGCCCAGAATGAACTGGAGCGGGGCAGCAAGGTTGTTGATTACAGCGGTGATTTCCGCTTTAACACGCCGGCCGCTTATGCCGACTATGCCGCGCGAATCGGACGCGATACGGTCCATGGCTCGGCTCATCTTTTACCGGAATCGGTATATGGCCTGGCCGAATTGCACCGTAAAGATTTGAACAAGAAAACAAGGATTGTCGGCAATCCGGGTTGTTTTGCCGTAAGCTGTATTCTTGGCTTGGCGCCGGCCGTGAAACAGGGAATAGTGCGATTGGATAGTATTATCTGCGACTGCAAAACAGGGGTTTCAGGCGCCGGTAAAAAACCGAGCGCCGCTTTTCATTATCCGGCGCGCTATGACCACATGAATGCCTATAAACTCGCCGGGCATCAGCACGTCTGCGAAATTGAGCGGGAGTTTTCCTTGCTGTCGAAGCAAAATGTAAAAATCACCTTTACGGCGCAGGTTGTGCCGGTTTGCCGGGGCATTATGTCAACGCTTTATGCCGATTTAAATAAAACGATTGACCGCAAGGCTCTTATTGAGCTTTATAAAGATTTTTACAACGACAGCTTCTTTGTCCAGGTTTATGACCGCGATTGCGGTATTGGCAGTTCCCATGTGCGCGGCACAAATTTCTGTAAACTGATTGTTGATCTGGATGAGAGGACAAAACGGGTGAGAATTGTGTCCCATATTGACAATTTGCTCAAGGGGCAGGCCGGGTCGGCCCTGCAGAATATGAACCTGATTTGCGGATTGGCGGAAAACGAAGGTTTGTGTCACCCGCCGAAATATCCATGATTGGTCGCAATTATCATCTGGTCGGCGTCGGCGGGGTGGGAATGAGCGCGCTCGCGCAGTTATTGCTGGCGCTGGGATGCCGTGTATCGGGATCCGACCGCTATTATGACCAGGGACGTGAACTGGATATCCTGAGAAAATTGCGCTCACTGGGCGTTAATCTCATTGCGCAGGATGGGCAGGGCGTGACAGTAAACCACAACCTAAGTGCGGTTATTATCAGCACCGCCATTGAAAATGACAATCTGGATATTATTGCCGCCCGATCAAAAGGAATCCCCGTTGTTCATCGGGCCGAAATGTTGGCGAATCTGGCGCGTGACAGGCAATGTGTTGCCGTAACGGGCACGGCGGGCAAGTCAACCGTTACCGGCATGATTGGATGGACACTTGCCGAGTTGGGAATGGATCCGACCGTTGTGAACGGCGCCGCTGTTTTGAATTGGGTTAGCGCAAAAAATCCCGGTAATTTCCGTTATGGGCGTTCGAATTTATGGGTGCTGGAATTGGACGAAAGCGACCGGTCCCTTCTTTTTTTCAACCCGGAATGGACGGTTGTTACCAATATTTCCAAGGATCATTTTGAACTTGATCAGGTCAAGGCGTTGTTTGCCGCATTCGCAAAGCAAGTGAAGAATAGTATCGTCGGCCGTGATCCATTGAACGACGCCGTGAAGCCGGCAATTGATTTTCAGCCCGAGATTACAGAGCACGGCGTGGCGTTCCAATACCGGAACGTTAAATTCCAATTATCTTTGCTTGGAAAACATAATGCCGAAAACGCCCTGCATTGCGTTATGTTGTGCGAAAAACTTGGGCTTGATTTAAATATGGTCAGCAAAGCATTGGAAAAATTCAGCGGTATTGAACGACGGCTTGAGGTGGTGGGCCGCCCTGGTGGAATTGCGGTGATTGATGATTATGCGCATAATCCGGCAAAAATAGCTGCCGCCTGGCAGGCTATAGCGCCTTTCTATCGCAGAATAATAGCTGTTTGGCGTCCTCACGGCTATGGTCCGCTGGCCCTTATGCGCCGCGAGTTAGTTGAAGTTTTTACGAGGCATGTCCGGCCGGAAGACAAAATTATTATTATGAGTGTTTATTTTTCCGGCGGAACGGCCAACAAAGAAGTAACCGCGCGCATGCTGGTGGATGATCTGGAGCGAAGCGGTCTAGCGGCCAGCTATGTTGAAAATTATGATGGTCTGCTTCCGGTTTTGCTAAAATCGGCCGCAGCCGGCGATGCGGTTCTATTGATGGGCGCCCGGGACCCGGATTTGCCGGTTTTCACCCGCAGTTTCGTCTTCAAGTTCGACAATTTCGTCATGAACCGTATGTCCGGCGCCGGCGGTGTAGCCCAGGAAAATTAAGCCGCCGATCAGGCTCGAGAGAAGAGAAACAAAATAAATCATGAGTGAAAGAGGAAGCGCCTGATGGGCGCTCACGTTCATGGCGCCCATCATTGTGACGGCTAATCCTTCCCTTACTCCCAATCCGCCCGGCGTGATTGGGATGGCTGCGATTGATATAATTAACGGGATAACGGTGAAATAATCAATAATAGTCATGTTAATCTGCAGGCTTTTGCCAAAACAAAAACATTGCAGAATAATGAGCGAGTGAATTACGAGCGTCAGAAGCGCTGTTTTAAGCAGGATCTTTCCGCGCCGATGATAGATGTAAATTGAAATAAGCAGACGGCGGACAACCGGCCCGATTTTCGGGTGATGTTCAATAAATCTAAAAATCGGCCAGCCCTTGAAAAGCCGGATATTATACACGACAAATAAAGCCGTAATGGTCGCAAAAATCATTCCGATCATAATAAGCGCCGGCAGGTGCGTTGACCAGTGCTGCATATAAAAATTAAAACGCGCAACGAGCATTACCCCGGCTATCAGATTGAGAACCACAAGGCCGATCATGCGGTCGATCACCACGGTTGCCACCGCTTCGGTCTTTTTATGGTGAGTTTCTTTGGCCGCGTAATAGGCGCGCGCAAGGTCTCCGCCGGTTGATCCGAACATAAAGGAATTAAAAAACTGGCCGATAAATGAAACGCAGAAAACGCGCGACCAGGCCATCTTTAACCCCTGGGCATCCAGTATAATTTTCCAGCGCCCGATACCGATCCACAAACCGACGGCGTTAAACACAATGCCCAGAACCAGCCAGGGCCACTGCAGAAGACTCTCGTGCAGAACAACAAGCATTTCTTTCAGATTAATCCTGAATAAAAGAAACACAATGATGCCCAGTCCAATCCCGAGGCGTAATAGTCCGCCGGCTAATTTTCCGACAGTTTTTTTCATTTTATAATTACTTCATCCATTCGGTGGCAATATCACGTAAAGTTGTTTCTATATCTATTCCAGGTTTCCAGCCGGCTTCCTTTGCGATTTTGGCGGTATTGATCAAAGGCCTTTGCAGGGGCTGGCGGTAACGGTCCGGCGCCACTTCAATGACGGGTTTGGTTCCTGTAATTTCACAGAGCCGGTCCAGAATGAAACGAAGAGATGTTTCGCGGCCTGAGGCGATATTATATGCTTCTCCCGGGCGTCCCTTTTCAATCAGAAGCCGGTAAGCCCGGGCCACGTCGCGCACGTCGGTGAAATCGCGCTTGCTGTCCAAATTGCCGACTTTGATGACGGCCGGGCATTTTTTTGCGGCGATTTTTCCCAACTGGGCGGCAAATGAGGGGACGGCAAAATTTGGCGACTGTCCGGGTCCGATGTGGTTGCCCGGTCGCGCAACCATGGTGTGCATGGAATATTGCCGGGCATAAAGAAGCGTTATGCGGTCCGCCGCGGCCTTTGAGACCGCGTAGGGATTGTCCGGAAAGAAGGGATCATCTTCGCTCGCGGGCTTATCTCCGGATTGCCGCCCGTAGACCTCGGCGGAAGATACCACAAGAATTCTGGCCGAAGGCGCATATTGCCGGCACGCTTCCAGGAAATGAATTGTTCCGATGCTGTTGACTGAAAAAAGAACTTCCGTATTTGTCCATCCTTCGGGAACAAAAGCCAAACCGCTGAGGTGAATACATGCCTCGGGAAAAAAATGTTTCACAGCCCGTTCGACAGCTTTTTGATCCTGAATGTCGCCCTGATAATAATCCATTCCTGAACATTGGTCGTTGGCGGGTGCCAGATCAAAGGCGCCGATTGTCAGGCTGGCTTGGCGCAATTCGCGGATCAGATGCCGGCCTGCAAATCCTTGCGAACCTGTAACCAAGACGCGCATTTTTAACCTGGATTATTCACGCAAAGCGTGAACAATCCACCCCTTGGGCTTCGACTTTGGCCTTTATCAAGGCCGTCGCTCAGGGTTAACCTTGAGCAAGCCCGAAGATTAATTCGGGCGCGCCGAAATATCAAAGCCTTTGGCTTTGATATGATTATGGATGAAAACAGAGTTTTCATGAACAGATCAGGTTAAAGGTTGTTGGCTTGTTGTTTTACTTTGGCCAGATCGGCGTCAACCATCATTTTGACCAGTCCGGCAAAGTCAACGGCCGGCTTCCAGCCCAGCGTTTTGTGCGCTTTGGAGCTTTCTCCAAGAAGATGATCAACTTCCGCCGGCCTAATAAATTGAGTATCCTGGACAACATGTTTATTCCAGTCCAGTCCCACATGTTCAAAGGCCAACTCAATAAAATCTTTTACCGAATGGGCGATGCCGGTTGCGACAACGTAATCATCGGCTTTTTTTTGTTGCAGCATAAGCCACATGGCTTTGACATAGTCGCCGGCGAATCCCCAGTCCCGGGTGGAATCCAGATTACCCATGCGCAGTTCATTGGCAAGTCCGAGCTTGATACGCGCCACGCCATCGCTGATTTTACGGGTGACAAATTCCTTGCCGCGCCGCGGGCTTTCGTGATTGAAAAGAATACCGGAAACCGCAAAAAGCCCGTAGCTCTCGCGGTAATTGACCGTGATGTAGTGCCCATAAGCCTTGGCCGCCCCATAGGGACTGCGCGGGTGGAAGGGGGTCATCTCGTTTTGCGGCACTTCGCGCACCTTGCCGAACATTTCACTGCTGGATGCCTGATAAAATTTTGCCTTGGGGCAGACCTGCCGCATGGCTTCCAGCATCCGCGTGACGCCGATGGCGGTGAACTCGCCGGTCAGCATCGGCTGAATCCATGAGGTCGGCACGAAAGACATTGCCGCAAGATTATAAATTTCATCCGGCTGGACTTCGTCCATCAATTTTATTAACGACAGTTGATCCAGCAGGTCGGCCTGCCTGAGTTTGATCTTGCTGGTCAGGTGGGCAATCCGCTCAAAGTTTTCGGTGCTTGAACGGCGGACCATGCCGTAGACCTCGTATCCCTTCTCAAGAAGGAACTCCGCCAGATATGAACCGTCTTGCCCGGTAATCCCGCTGATTAATGCTTTCATGATTAAAGAAGGAGTCAGTAGTCAGAATTCAGTAGTCAGTTCGGCGGACAAGCGCTGCCTTTATGTTGTCCCTTTTTTATCTTTTTCCGAATGCTGACTACTGACTTCGCTCTTCTAGTAGCTCATTCTTGTGTTGAGCCTGGGTCCCATTCTGGCGCGCGCCGCTTTGCGGCGCCGTTTTTCACTCGGCTTTTCAAAATAGCGATGACCTCTGATTTCCTTCATTGTGCCTTCTTTGTCCATTTTCTTCTTAAGACGGCGAAGGGCTTTTTCTACGCTTTCACCTCTTTTGATCTTTATCTCAACCACAATATTTTTATCCTCCTGTAATAAGTAATCTTTGCAACTGAATTTCATTACAATTATTACATATCATGCCGGAAGTCAATTATTTTATTTTTTTAGATTGACAAGCCTTTTAAAATAATTATGTTTCATCTCATTTAGAAGGACATATGAAGGATATATTATGAAAACAACAATACCCAAAGAGGGTGAAATCATCCGTTCGTGGTATGTGGTCAATGCCGCCGATAGAGTGCTGGGAAGACTGGCTGTGAAAATCGCCAATATTGTCAGCGGCAAGAACAAGGTTAATTATACGCCCCACATTGACCTGGGTGATTTTATTATTATCGTTAATGCCGCCAAGGTGAAATTGACCGGGAAAAAAGAGGATAAAAAGATGTATCCGGACTATTCGGGATTCCGCGGCGGTTACCGCGAGCAAAAGGCTTCGGTCATTCGCGCGACAAAACCCGAACGATTGATCGGCGACGCGGTCAAACGCATGCTTCCGAGAAACCGGCTCATGCGCAAAGCCTTCAAGCGGGTATTTATTTACGCTAAAGAAGATCATCCTCATCAGGCTCAAAACCCTAAAGTACTGGAGCTTTAAATATGGCGGAAGAAACAATCAAAGTAGAAAATGTCATCCCGGCAACTGTTATGGCGACAGGTCGCAGGAAAGTGGCCATGGCCGCGGTGCGGTTAACCAGCGGCAACGGCAAGATCATTATCAACGGCAGGGATTTTAAGGAATATTTTCCTTTGTTGACCATTCGTAATTTTATTCTCCAGCCCCTGAAACTGACAAATACCAGCGAACGGTTCGATATTGCTGCTCATGTGAAAGGCGGTGGAATTGTCGGGCAGGCTGGCGCTCTCCGGCATGGCTTGGCACGGGCTTTGCTGATAGTGGATTCTTCTTTGCGCACCGTCCTTAAAAACAGCGGTTTTCTAACCCGCGATTCGCGCCTCAAGGAGCGCAAGAAACCAGGCCAGCCGGGAGCAAGAAAACGTTTCCAATTCTCCAAACGCTGATTTCAAACTTTTTTGCCTGGCATATTATATTGTCTGTCCGTTCCGTGATGATATTCGCAATGCAGACGGCCATGATGCCCGGATTTTTTAACGACTAGATGCAGGGACATGCTAAATTTGATTGGTTCGCCGGCGGGGTTGCCGCCCCGGCCGGATTTTCTGCCGCCGGAATACAGGCGGGCATAAAAAAAGGGAAAAAGGGCAAAAAGGATATGGCCTTGATCGTTGCCGATCGTCCTTCCGTGGCGGCCGGTGTTTTTACGATCAATTCCGTCAAGGCCGCGCCCGTGATCCTATGCCGGCAACATCTCCAAAAGAGCCGATCGGCCCAAGCCATCATTGTTAACAGCGGCAATGCCAACGCCTGCACTGGCAGGAAAGGATTAACTGACGCCGAATCAATGGCCGCGACCACCGGCGCGGCGCTCAATATCAATCCGGCATTGGTGCTCGTCTGCTCAACCGGAACAATCGGTCTGCCGCTTCCGATGCAAAAGATTGAATCCGGAATCCGGCGTGCTGTCAATAGTCTCAGCCGCAACGGCGGCAATGAAGCCGCAAGGGCGATAATGACAACGGATACAATTCCCAAGCAGGTTGCGGTTCGCCTGCGATTGGGCGGCAAAAAAGTTACCATCGGCGCGATGGCCAAAGGGGCCGGCATGATTGCCCCCAACATGGCCACTCTCCTTGTTTTTATTACAACCGATGCTTTTCTTGAATATTCCGCCTTGCAGGAAGCGCTTTCTTCCGCCGTTGCCATGAGTTTTAACCGTATCCTGGTTGACGGTGATCAGAGTACAAACGATACTGTCCTGTGTCTTGCCAACGGCCTGGCCGGTAATAAACCTATGACAAAGACAAGGCCGGACTGGGCAACTTTTAAGTCTGCGCTTACGGCCGTCTGCCAAAAACTGGCCTATAAAATTGTCAAAGACGGCGAAGGCGTCACGAAGGTGGTTAAAATCGTCGTCAAGGGCGGAAAGAATCAGACCGAGGCCGAAAAAGTGGCACGTTCAATTGCACGTTCACTGCTGGTCAAAACCTCATGGTTTGGAGCTGATCCGAATTGGGGTCGGGTTATCTGCGCCGTCGGTTATTCCGGGGCTGAAATCGTTCCGGATAAAATCAGCATTCATTACAACTCCCAGGCGGCGGTAATCAACGGAAAATCGGCGGGTTTATCGCCGGATAAGTTGCATAAGATTATATCCGGGAAGGAATTTACGATTGAAGTAAATTTACGTCAGGGTAAAGCATCTTATTCCATGCTGACCTGCGACTGCAGTCTTGAATATGTGCGGATTAATGCTGATTATATGACCTGATTTTATGAAGACCCTGATTGATAAAACGTCCGTGTTAATGGAGGCAATGCCTTATATTCGGTTGTTCCGGGGAAAAGCCGTGGTGATTAAATTCGGCGGCAGCGCCATGGAAAAACCGGAGAACAGCAGGAGTATCCTGGCGGATATCGCCTTTATGGAATGCGTTGGCATCCAGCCGGTGGTTGTGCATGGCGGCGGCAAGGCCATATCCAGGAAAATGACGGAAGCCGGATTGCAATCAAAATTTGTCAATGGTCTGCGGGTTACCGACAAGGAGTCAATCGCGGTTGTGGAGCAAGTCTTAAACCATGAAGTTAACGTGGAAATCGTGGAAACCTTAATTGCCAATGGCGCCAAAGCCGCCGGTCTTCACGGGCCGGGCCTGATCAGTGCGGAAAAATTAAAAGCGCGGGACGCAAAAGACGGGAGGGAAATTGATTTGGGGCTTGTCGGCAAAGTTGTTGCCGTGGACACAAACCCGATCATGGCCTGCTTGAAGGCCGATATTATTCCGGTCATTACTCCGCTGGGGCGCGGAGCGGACGGCCAGATTTATAATATAAATGCAGATGATTCGGCGACCGCCATCGCGGTTGCAATTAACGCTTCCAAACTTGTTTTTCTTTCGGATGTTCCCGGCGTCATGCGGGATCCCCAAAAAGCTGATTCGGTCATTTCATCCCTGACGCGCTCAGAGATAGGGCATCTGATCAGCGACGGTATTATTCACGCCGGAATGGTGCCGAAGATTCAGGGCGCGTTATCGGCTATTGCCGCGGGCGTCAAAAAGGTTCACATCATTGACGGCCACGTGATTCATTCTCTATTGTTGGAAATATTCACAGATAAAGGAATCGGAACGGAGATAATCAATGACAATTAAAACTGCGGATGTAGAAGCGTTGTATGATCAATATGTAATTCCCTGTTATGCGCGCAAGCCGGTGGTCCTTGTTCGCGGCAAGGGAACGAAAGTGTGGGATGCGGATGGAAAAGTCTATCTGGATTTTATTGCCGGCATTGCAGTCAATAATCTCGGCCACTGCCATCCGGCGGTTAACGAGGCGGTTAAAAAGCAGTCCGAGCAACTCAATCATGTCTCTAATCTTTATTACACCGAAAATCAGGGCCTGCTCGCCAAGGAACTTTCAAATCTTGCCCTCCATGGCAAATGCTTTTTCTGCAATTCCGGGGCGGAGGCGAATGAAACCCTGATCAAACTTGCGCGTCTCTGGGGGCATGAGCAAAAACGTTATGAAGTCATAACCATGCGTAATTCTTTCCATGGCCGGACTCTGGCCACCCTGACGGCCACCGGTCAAAGCAAGGTTCAGAAAGGTTTTGAGCCACTGCCTTCCGGTTTTGTCTATGCCGACTTTAATAACCTTGATTCGGTTAAGTCGGCAATTACCGATAAAACCGCCGCGGTGCTGGTTGAACCGATTCAGGGTGAGGGCGGCGTTATTCCGGCCGATAAAGATTTCCTGCAGGGCCTGCGATCGCTGTGTGACGAGAAAAATATTCTGCTTTTGTTTGATGAAGTCCAATGCGGCATGGGCCGCACCGGGGCATGGTGTGCGTTTCAAAACTATAATGTTCTTCCCGACGCGTTTTCGCTGGCTAAGGCGCTGGCCGGCGGTTTCCCGATGGGAGCGGTCGTCGCCGCTCCGAAGGTTGCCGATGTGTTGCAGGCCGGAAAACATGCGTCAACATTTGGAGGGGGACCCGTGGTCTGTGCCGCGGCCTTGGCAACAATCAAAGCAATTCAGGAAGAAGGCTTGCTGCAGAACACCCGGGACATGGGCGCGAAATTTATGCTGGGCTTGCAGGCGCTCGTTGACAAATACGAACATCTTAAGGAAGTTCGCGGAGCCGGATTAATGATCGGCCTGGTGCTTGACAAGCCGGCCAAGGAATTGGAGGCCAAATTGATGGAGATCGGCCTGCTTGCTCTTGCCACGGCTGAAAAAGTTCTCCGCTTCCTCCCGCCGCTCAATGTCAAGCCGGGCGAGATTGAGGAAGCTTTGGAAATGCTTGATGATGTTTGCGCCGAGTGGCATGGCGTGCCGGCCGCAGCAGAGCCTGCGGCCGAAGAAATGCAGAAATAGGAATGCAGAATGAAGAATTAATAATAGCTTTCTAAATGTTTCTCCTGCCCGCAATGCTACGTCCGTTCACTCTAAAGCTTCAGAACGAGTCAGCTGACGGATTGCGGGCGGGTCATTCTACATTATGCATTTTCAGGAGGAGCCATGGTTAATACCAAGGTGATTGATTTACCCGTTTACGCCATCCGGCGGGCGGCCGAAAAATATCCGACGCCGTTCTTTCTTTATTCGGAAAGTAAAATCCGCGCAAACTGCCGGCGCTTTAATAATGCTTTTTGCTCTTTTTTCCCGTCATTTGAGCCCTTGTATGCGGTCAAGGCCAATAGTAATCCGCGCCTCCTGAAAATTATTTTTTCAGAAGGTTTTGGCGCGGATGCATCCAGCGAGGCCGAAGCCTGGATTGTCAGGCAACTTGGCGGAAAGGGAATGTACACGGGTAATTACACTTCGGAAGCCGAATTCCGCTTTGTTGTCAAGACCGGGGAATTCATGTTGAATCTTGACGATATAACCATGCTTGAAACGATAAGGAAAATCGGCGCGCCGAAGTTTCTTTCTTTCCGCGTCAATCCGGGGATCAGCAGGGGCGGGATGAAGAGTCTTTACCTGGCCGGCCCCGACGCTAAATATGGCGTGCCGATTGAACGGATTGTGGAGGCGTATCGACGTGCCAAGGCGCTTGGCGTAAAAAGATTTGGTATTCATGCCATGACCGGCAGTAATGTGCTGGATGAATCTTATTTTGAATCAGTGGCCATGATTCTTCTTGAAACGGCCGGGAAAATTAAACAAGAGCTCGGCATTCGTATTGAACGGATGAACATCGGCGGCGGTTTTGGCGTGCCTTATCGGCCGGAGGAGAAAAGCCTGGACCTTCTGAAGGTGGCGAAGGGAGTGCGCCGGGCATTTGACCGGCAATGCGCAAAATGTGGTTTATCCGAGCCGGTGCTCATGGCCGAGCCCGGGCGTATAATCATGGCCGACACGGCCTGGCTTATTGGCCGGATCAATGTGATCAAGGAAAGCTATAAAAAATTCGCAGGTATTGATGCCGGCATGAACGACCTTCCGCGGCCGGCCATTTACGATGCCTACCATCATGTAACTGTTATCGGCAAGAATCCGGCAGGGGTAAAAGCGATAAAAGAGAAAATAAATATTGTGGGAAGACTTTGCGAAAACAACGACCAGTTTGCAACAGACAGGTTGTTGCCGGGTGTCAGGGTGGGGGATTTGATCGCCATTCATAATGCCGGTGCGCACGCTTATGCAATGGGTCATAACTACAATACCCGGCCGCGGAGCGCTGAATACCTGGTGACGGGGAAAGGCGCCCTGGTGAAAATCAGGCGCGCCGAGACAATGCAGGATATTTTTCGCACAATTATTGTTTAGCACCGCGTCGGCCTTGAAAAGGATGCTGCCGGTTTGATTTTTTTTTGCGGAAATCCATGGGAGATCGTCCGTGAATTTTGCTGAATATCCTGCTGAAATAAAGCTGATCGTCATATCCGGAGAGTTCGGCAATCCGCGCCATTGACCAGTTTGTTTCTTCCAGCAGATGCGCCGCGTGCCGGCAGCGAACCCTGGTCAGATAAGCGACCGGTCTTAGTCCTGTTTTTTGCCTGAATGTTCGCTGGAAATATCCCTCGCTATATCCGAAATGTCTTGCCATGTCCGGCATGGACAGTCTTTCCGCAAAGTGCTCATTAAAATAACGAATTGCCCGCTCAATACAATCGCCGCCCTGTTCCGGCGCTCCGCCTGCCGATATGCGGAAAAAAATACCCGTAATTGTCAGAAGCAGACCATCCAATTCCGGTCCCAGCGCTCCGCCGCCGTGCTCGGCCAGCAGCCATATCTGCTCAAACAAATCACAGATCCGTTTGCTTTGCACCCATAACAAATCATTTTGTGCCTTTAATTTCATCCGGGAACCATTGAATCCGATCCAGATGGTGTCCATGCCTTCTGAGGATTGTTCGCCATGTTTAAAACCGGGCGGAACAAGACAGACGACGTTTTTTTGCATTAACAGCGGTTTCCTGCATATAAGTTGCCCGGCGCCTTCCAGGACACAGGTGAATTCCCAGTAACCATGACTGGGAATATATCTTGATGTCCGCACGCCGCGATAGCGCTTGATATATAATGGGGATAGTTCTTGGGAGCGTTTTTCAAAAATGTGGCTCCACCACAATTTTTCATTCAGCAAGTCGGACGGTAACAATATCCGAGTGGTTTTCATAGAAAACACTATAACATACATGTCAAAAAAATCCATATTATTTATCGGTTTTATGTATGGTTGCCGGCCGGGCGACCGTGTATGGTATACATCACGAGCAAAACAAAGAAAATGAGACCAGAATATAGGAGCACTAATATGAGCACCGGCAGTGATATTACAATTACCGACATTATCAAGGGGTTACGCGATGCGGGGATCAAAAAAGGAGATGTTGTTCTTGTCCACTCGGCCATGCGGACATTTGGCAAAGTTCAAGGCGGCGCGGGGACGATTATTGACGCGTTTTTGGAAGTCATTGGTTCAGAGGGGACTTTGGTGATGCCGACTTTCACGTTTATACATGAAGCCGAAAAGGATCCTGTCATTGATCCTCAGAATGATAAATCTGAAATGGGAGCTATCTCCGAAGCGCTTCGTCTTCATCCAAGAGCGCTACGTAGCGTCGCATTCCGCCACAGCTTTGCCGCTCTTGGAAGAAGAGCGGAAGTGATTACGCGGGTTGATCCGAAGTTGTCGCCATTTGATTTGCGTTCGTCTTTTGGCATTATGTTGGCCTTGAACGCCAAGGTGCTACTCATGGGTGTTACGTATGCAAGTTCTACAAGCCATCATTTTGCGGAATGGGTTTGTGATGTGCCATACCGGCATGCGATTCTCCTGAATGTCAAAGTGCGTAATCCGGATGGATCCATAGTCAATCAGCAGATGACGGATTATCAGCCCAAACCAGGCAAAGATGGATCGTATTATGGTTCGCGGCATACTGACTTCAATTACCTCGGGAAAATGCTTGAGGACAATAAACTGGTCGGTATTTCTTATATCGGCAACGCTGTCATTCGCTGTTTTGCCATGAGGGATCTTATCAGCTTGGCCGAGGCCGAAGCAAAGAAGGATTATAATGTGTTCCGAACCGGTGAGGGACAAAGCGGTTATTTTACTCCTCTTGCGGTTGGCCGGATTGTTCTTAGCGGAGAGATCAAGGACAGCGCCGGGCGCATGACTCGTTACCAATGGTGCGTGCGTGATGAAAAGAATCTTAAGGAAAAATAAGGAAGGATAAACAACGAAGAAGACTATATTTTGAATGGAAGATTAAGGCATGAAAGCGGCATTTAAGCGTGGTTCCGAAATAATTTTAAAAGATATTCAACTGCGGGCACTGGCGGAAGGCGAGATCAGGGTCAAAGTGGAAGCCTGCGGCATCTGCGGGACGGATTTGCATAATAATCCCGCGGAAAGCGATAAGGAATTGCCGTTCGGGCATGAAGTCGCCGGCACAATTCTGGAAACCGGTCCCGGCGTGACAAATGTCAAAGTTGGGCAGAAAGTCGCTCTGGATTCATCCACGCCCTGCGGAACATGCGACTATTGTCGCAATGCCCAGCAGGAATTCTGCATGAACGTAAAGAGTTTCTGGTTCACCAACACCTTCGGCTTCGCGGAGGAGATGCTGGTCCCGTCTATCTGCGCTGTTCCCCGCGGTGATCTGCCGCCGGATATTGCCGCGCTGAGCGAGCCGTTGGGCGTGGCGATTGACCTGGTGCGCCTGGCGGAAATCAATATCAATTCAAATGTTCTTGTCATGGGGCCTGGTCCGATCGGCCTGATGGCGTTATCCCTGGTTAAGCGCATGGGCGCCCATAAAATTTTTATGAGCGCTTTTGCGGCGGAGAAGGCGCGCGTTCAGGCCGCCCGTAAATTCGGAGTTGACGGAATTATTGATCCCTCTAAAACGCCTTTGGCGAAATATGATTTTGATTGTAAAATTGACCGGGTACTGGTGACTACCCCGCCGCCGACCCTGGCCGATGCCGTGGCGGTATGCTGTCAGGGCGACATCAAGGGCGGCATTATTTCGTTCATCGGGATCGGTCATGGCGAAAACGCCTATTGCCGTTTTAACGCCAATGATTTTCATTTCAAGAAACTGCAGTTGCGGGCATCATTCGCCTCGCCGGCCTTGTTTGGCGCGCAAGCGCTGCAATACTTGCGGGAAGGCGTGATTGATGGAAAAACGCTGATCTCGCACCGGTTTCCGCTGGCGCGGATGGCTGAGGCCATGGCCACGGCGCGGGACACGTCGGTCGCGCTGAAAGTAATTGTGCAACCGTGACTGCAAAATCTGGGATGAATGGGACACTATTAGTAATGCGGGCTGTGCCCACCGCATCGGGCTTCGCGTTGCGTTCGCCCGAATCGGATACGCCGGCAGCTGCAAATGCTCCGGCATGTCCGATGTTGTCCAAAATCATCATAAGCGATCAGGTGTTTTCTTGTTTTTTATCGCAGTTACTAATGGCAAGAAGCTAATGAAAAATTTAAAATATATTTTGCTAATCTTTTGCATCATTGGATATGGGAGGTGTGTTACCATGACGAATGCTGAGTCCCTGACTGTGGCGATTGCCCCGGATAACTCCAACATTGTCTATGCCGGCGCCGTCATGGCGGACCGATTGGCGGCGGAGATCGCGAGGGCCGGCGTAAAGTTGTAAAAAGCGCGGCAAGAATGAGGAGGATTGACCGATGACCGGCAAGGCAAGAATGTTAAAGATGCTGGCCTTTGTGGAGCCGGACCGTCCTCCTCATTTTGAGGTCATGTTTGAACTGGAGCAGGAAGCTTTCGGCCTGCGGTTTCCCGATAGAAACAGCTGGGGCGACTGTGTGCGGGCGGAAAAAGAGCGTAAAATCAAGACCTGCATGGAAATCTACGCCCGCATCCTGGACCGGTTTCAATGGGATGCGCTGGCGGTCTACTGGCCGTGGTCCGATCCGGATGGCATTGCCGCCGCGAAAAGGGATTTTGGCGCGACGCATATGATCGGGTCCATTGTGGGCGGCGCTTTATGGTGCATTGACACGATCAGCGACTGGGATCAATTCGCCGTTGATCTGGCGGAAAATCCATCCGCTATTCATGCCGAGGCGGAAAAGAAGTGCCGGGCGGGGCTGGCCCTGATTGATCAACTGGTGGATGCCGGCGCTGATTTTATTCTTTTGGTGCATGACGTGGCCTTTAACGCGGGGCCTTTTATCTCGCCGGGGCAATTTAACGAAATCGTCACGCCTTACTTGGCGCGCCTGGTTCAGCGGATTAAGGATAAGGGCGTCTTGGCGTTTGTGCACAGCGATGGAATGCTAATGCCCGTATTGGATCAGATTTTATCAACCGCCCCGCATCTCTTGCACTCAATTGATCCCATGGCCGGAATGGATATTGCCGAGGTGAAAAGGCGCGCGCAGGGGCGCGTGGCCCTGATGGGTAACGTGCAGTGTAATTTGCTCCAGGATGGTCCGGAGGAAAAGATCAGGGAATCGGCTCTGTATTGCCTGGAAAACGCCGCGCCCGGCGGCGGCTATGTTTTTGCAACTTCCAACACGATTTTTCCGGGCATGCCGCTGGCGCATTATGAGTACATGCTGGAAGTGTATCGCGAATTCTGCGCGCGCGGCACGGGAAGGTCCTCCGGTTATGCCGGGGACTCACAAGAGGGCGCAAATCAATGACCAGTCGGGAAAGATTTTTGGCGGCCCTGCGTTGCACACCGACGGATCGGCGTTTCCGTTATGAGCACGGACCATGGCCCTCCACCCATGCGCGCTGGGAACAGGAGGGATATCCGCGGGACGCCGAGTTCGGAAAATATTTTAAAATGGATCCGCTGGTTCGGATCATGATCCAATCCGGTTTCACCGATTCGCCGTATTTTCCGAAATTTGACGAGACCACCCTCGATGAAACCGCCGAATGCCGTATTTTCCGGGACGGCGACGGTATCCACAAGATGGAATTGAAGACCGGCCGCGACACTTCCATGCCGCAATTCATTAAATTCCCAGTGGCGGATCGCGCCGATTGGGCGGCCATCCGGCAGCGCTTGAACCCAGCAGATGGCGCGGCGCGCATTGGAGATACGGAGCCGCTCCGGCGGCAATGCGCCGATCAGACTGTCCCGACCTTGTTGCCGATTTGCGGCGTGTTCGGGCATCCGCGCAATCTACTGGGCGATGAAGGCTTGGCCTTTGTGATCTATGACGATCCGGCCCTGCTGGAGGAGATCCTGGAAAACTGGCTGGATCTTTACATCACGCTCATTCGCCAATTGACCTCGGCGGTGCGCGTGGATGCGTTGCTGATCTGGGAAGACATGTGTTACAAGAACGGACCGCTCATCAGTCCGGAACATTTCCGGCGTTTCATGTTAACACCGTATAAAAAGCTGATCGCCTGCGCCCGCGCCTGCGGCATTGCGTCCGTGATCGTGGACACCGACGGCGATTGCCGGAAAATGATTCCGCTCTTTGTGGAGGCCGACGTGAATTGCCTTCTGCCATTCGAGGCGCAGTGCGGGATGAAGCTGGATGAAATCCACGCCGCCTTTCCCAAGTTGTGCATATTGGGTGGCATGGACAAGCGCGTGCTGGCCCAGGACCGGCCGGCCATCCTGAACGAGGTGGATCGGGTCATGCGTCTCTTCGAAGGATTCGGCGGTTATATTCCCACGCTGGATCACACCGTGCCGCCCAATGTGTCGCTGGACAATTTTAAATATTATTTGGAGTGCGTGCGGAGATACGAGACATGATTAACCTGGATTTCTCACAAGCCAATATGGCTTGTGAGAAATCCACTTCCGCAGCAATGTGTTACTACGGAAGTTTCGACGTGGCGCTGTCGCGCCGCGCTCAAGGTTAACCCTGAGCAAGAGACACGTAAGTGGCTCGCGTCGAAGCCCACAGGGCGCATTTCGAGCACAACATGTGAGAAATGCGGATTAAAAGGAGTTCATTTATATGAAGATTGTGGCAGGAGTCATTGGTTGCGGCAACATTTCGCACTTTCATTTTGACGGCCTGGAAAAGGCCGGAGTTAAAATAAAATGGGTCTGCGATCTTTCACGGGAAACAGCCAGACCCTGGGTGGAAAAATTCGGAGCGGGCTATACTGCCGATTACCGGGATATTGTCCGTGACCCGCAGGTCAACCTGATGGATGTAACCGCGGTTTCGGCGACGCACAAAATGATGTGTCTGGATGCCATTAATGCCGGTAAAGCCGTGGTCTGTGAAAAAACTCTGGCGGAAAACGCGGATGATGCTCTCGCCATTGTGAGCCAGGCGGAACAGAAACGGACAATATTTTATACCTCCTACATGAAGCGATTTATTCCGGCCGTGGAAAAAGCGAAGGAACTTCTGCCGTCGCTGGGAAAAATTATTTCAACTCATGTTCGTGCCCATCAAGGCTGGGGCAATCTGTGGGGCGATATGCCCGCCGATGGATTTTTTCACACGCCGGCCGGTGGCAAGTCGCCCGTGCGGAAAAATTACGGCGGCGGCATCCTGGTCTGCGGCGGCAGTCATATTCTGGATCTTGTTCTTTTTTTCCTGGGCCGGCCGTACAGGCTTTTCGCGTCAATGCATGTTCCACCGGGCCGGGATTATGACCTGCAGGCTTCAGTTCTTCTTGAGACCGGCAATGGGACGGTTCTCTATGAGGCGCTGGCCCATCCTTTGGGTCAGATCGGCTTTCTGCGCGACGGATGGGATGAAAGGATTGAGATCACTGGCGTCTCCGGCCGGCTGGAAATATTTTCTTCGGCCTGGGACAAGGTTGATACCAAGGCCTCCCTGCTTGTTCATTACGATAACAACACTGGTCAAGCCGTTGAATACAGATGCGCGCCAGTTTCGCCGTTTGCCCGGGCCATGGCGTTTTTTTGCGGGAATATTGAGAAAGGTGTCCAGGGGGCGCAGTTGCGCGTGACCGGATATGAGGTGGATGAACTAATCAGTCACATCCAGCAAAGCGCCGCCCAGCATCAGGCGGTGGAAATCAAATGGAGGATATGACTTGCAGGCGGCCATTACCCCAAAACAACGCATGTTGAATGCCTACCGGGGATTGCCGAATGACCGGGTGGCAGTTGCGCCGGAATTTTGGTATTACTATCCGGCCAAAGTTTTGGGCGTTGATATGATCCGGTTTCAGCGCGAGATTCCCTTTCATCTGGCGCTTAAACAGACTTTTGAAAAATTCCAATGCGACGGCTGGGGCATAGTCTCAGCTTCCGCTCCTGACGAAAACTGCCAATGCCGGAATGAAGAAAAATGGGTTTCAGAAGGCGTTATTGAAGTCCGCTCCACAATCAAGACACCAAAGGGTAATTTGAAAAGCGCCGTGCGCTATGACCGGATGGAACCAGGCTGGACAACAGAGCGGCCGGTTAAAGATTTGGCAAGGGACCTTCCGGCATATGAACAAATGGCGCTGGCTGACCCGAAAAACAGTGATTTTGCGCCCGCCATCCGCGCCTGGCAGGACGTGGGAGAATCTTTTCTGCTGGAATTTTATATCGGAGTTCCGTTCTTTGATTTCTTTGCCGGTGCCAGGGAAGGAGGTTTTGAGACCGCGATTTTTGATTTTGTCGGGCAGGAAACAATGCTGGCGGGACTGCAGGAGAGATATCTTGAATATATGCGGGAAAAGACAAAAATAACCTGCGAAAACACCCCCTTTGAAAGTCTATTCATCGGCTGCGCTTGGAGCTGTAATTCGCTCATCGGACCGGCAATGTGGCGGCGCTGGGACAAACCGGTCATCAAGACCATCGTTGACACTGCCCATAAGCATGGCCGACTTGTGCATGTTCATTTTCATGGCCGTTGTCTTGAGACGGTTGCGGATTTTGCCGAACTGGGGATTGATTGTGTCTGTCCCTTTGAACGGCCTCCCGGCGGTGATATTGTCGGCTTGGAAGGACTCAAAAATCTTCGCAGTCTTCTCAACGATCAGGTTACCATGAACGGCAATGTCCACACGGTAGAGACGTTGATCCGCGGCGCTCCCGACGACGTCCGCCGGGAAGTGCGTGAAATCAAGGAGGCGTTTCATGGTTCTCCGCGGGTGATTATTGGCACCGGCGATCAGGTTGGCCGAGAGACACCGGAAGAAAATCTTTTTGCCATGATCGCCGAGGCAAAAATAATTTTCCGCTGATTCCGAACTTAATTACCATTTGCCGCATTTAAACATTGATTCCCACCGGTGTGGTAATTATACTTCTGCCTATTGGATAAAGATCTGAAATGGCAGTTAAAGGAAGAAATTATGTTTAAGGGAGCATATACGGCGATTGTGACTCCTTTCAATAAGAAAGGAGAAGTTGATTATCAAAAACTGCGGGAACTTATTGAAAGGCAGATTAAAGCCGGCATTGACGGCATTGTACCGGTCGGCACAACCGGCGAGTCGCCCACGGTGGATTATGATGAACACCGGAAAGTGATTGAAGTGGCCGTGGAAACTTGCCGGAAGAGAATTAAAGTCATCGCTGGCACCGGCGCCAATTCAACCCGCGAAGCGATAGAATTAACTCGTTTTGCCGCCGAAATCGGGGCCGACGGCACGCTTCAGGTTTCTCCCTATTATAATAAGCCGAACCAGGAAGGGCTCGCAAGGCACTTTCTTGAGGTGGCCGAAATCGGACTGCCGGTGGTCCTTTACAACGTGCCCGGACGCACTGGGGTTGAAATCGCGGTGGACACGGTTGCGCGGTTGGCGAAACATCCTAAGATTACAACTTTGAAGGAGGCCGGTGGCAGTGTGTTGCGCGTGAGCCAGGTTCTTGCCAAATGCGATATCTGCGTTCTTTCAGGCGACGACCCTTTGACAATTCCCATGATGTCCGTCGGGGCAAAAGGAGTCATAAGCGTCGCATCCAATATCGCGCCGGGAGCGGTCGCCGGAATGGTGCATTCCGCGCTGGATGGAAACTGGAAAAAAGCCATGGCCATGCACCGGACGTATTTCCGGCTCTATTCGGACGTTTTCATGGATTCCAACCCGATTCCTGTCAAAGCTGCGATGGCGATGCTCGGATTGCTTGAAGAAGAATACCGCCTTCCGCTCTATCCGATGAGCAAAACGCTCAAGGCCAGAATGGCGGAGTGTCTGCGGGAGTTGAAGATGATGTAATTCAAAGCATGGTAATTTTAAAATTGTATAGCCGGGGTCGTCGACCCCGGACCGGCCTCAACGAGGCCGGCTACAGTTAAGAGTTGCCCCGATCGTGTAGCGCATCAAGGACTAATTTAATCATAGGAGAGGATAAAAAATGATCAAAATCGCAATTTTCGGCGCGGGGGGAAGGATGGGGCAGGCGATTATCCGTTGCGCGCGGCGGCTGAATGATTTTCAGGTTGTCGCGGCGGTTGAGTCTTCCAAATGTCCGCTTATGGGCAAGGATGCCGGCATTGTTGCCGGCACGATGGATATCGGCGTGCTCATTACCGACGATGCCCGCAAAGGGGCGGAGAAGGCGGATGTTTTGATTGATTTCAGTTTTCCCTCTTCCTCCGCCAAACACGCTTTGCTGGCGGCGGAAATAAAAAAACCGATCGTTATCGGAACGACCGGATTGAACAAAGAAGAAAATGATTGTCTCAAAAAGGCGTCCGCTAAAACGGCGGTTTTATCGGCGCCTAATATGAGTCTTGGCGTCAATATTCTTAATGCCGTAATCGGCCAGATTGCGAAGAAACTGGCCAACTATGACATTGAAATTATAGAGACGCATCACGCGCATAAAACGGATGCTCCCAGCGGCACGGCCCTGCGCCTGGCCGAGACGGCGGCCTCCGCGCGCGGGGTCCATCTTGATAATACGGCGGTTTATGGGCGCAAGGGCAATATCGGCGAACGGATGCCGGGGCAGATCGGCGTTCATGCGGTCAGGGCCGGCGATGTGGTTGGTGATCACACGGTAATTTTTGCCACCGATGGCGAACGGCTTGAACTGACCCATCGGGCGTCAAACCGGGACTGCTTTGCGCTTGGCGCTCTACGGGCAGCGCAATGGATCGCCCGGCGGCCACCGGGTTTCTATGATATGCGCAATGTTCTCGGCATCGGGGAATAGAAATGGAAATCGGGTTAAGTTTGGGTGCCAATCTCGGCAATCGGCTTCTTCAACTGCAATCGGCGAAAAAACAGATAATTTCGGCAGGAAAAATATCATTCGTCACCCAATCGCCGGTTTATGAAACCGAACCGGTTGGTGTTCCGGCCGTAGACGCTAATGTATTTTTTCTGAATGCCGTGCTTATCGTAGAAGCTTCGCTTCAAGCGCCGGAATTGTTGTCATTATTTAAGCGCATTGAACATCAAATGGGGCGTGCTCCTGATGCCATTCCCAACGCGCGGCGTCCGATAGACATTGATATCATTTATGCCGGTAATTTACGCATTGAATTGGAGAATATCACCGTTCCGCATCCGCGCTGGTTTAAACGTCGTTTCGTAGTTCAGCCGTTGTGCGACGTCCGCCCGGATTTGGTCATTCCGGGCCAGACCGGCTCGGTTGCGGAAGTGTTGCGCAGGCTTTCTGACAAACACCGGGTATCCTTATCATCATCGGCAAATGAATGGTAAGTAACCCCTCAAATTATTTGACTGATTTATGCTAATGTGTTAATTTTCACGCGTTTTATTTTTAACAATAACAGAAAGGGAAAATAATGTTCAATCGCAAATTCGGTGCAGGTATGAAATTTGTGTTGGCTGGAATCGCATTAGTTGCTTTGACCTCTTTGGGCTATGGCGGAGAAGCGGACATTAAGATTCCCGATCTCTCCCAGGTGAAGTTTGACGGTTTGGGAGGCGTGAGCGGCTCGGCCCTTATGTATCTTGGTATCATCATCTGCGCTATCGGTGCGGTGTTTGGCCTGGTGCAATATATGCAAACCAAGGCCCTTCCGGTGCATGAAAGCATGGGACAAGTTTCCCATTCCATCTGGGAAACCTGCAAAACCTATCTGTTTCAACAGGGCAAATTCCTTGCCGGCCTCTGGGTGCTGATTGCCGCCTGCATGGTTTATTACTACATTGGTCTTCAGCACGAAAGCTTTGGCAAGGTTGTCGTCATCCTGCTCTGCTCCATCCTGGGTATTCTCGGTTCATACGGTGTGGCCTGGTTCGGCATCCGCATCAATACAGTCTCCAACTCGCGCACCGCTTTTTCCGCGTTGAAGGGCAATCCGTTTGCCACTCTGGGTATCCCGCTCCGTTCCGGCATGAGCGTTGGACTGTTGCTTGTCGCCGTGGAACTGTTTTTCATGATTTGCATCTTGATGTTTCTGCCGAACGACCTTATCGGTGCCTGCTTTATCGGCTTCGCCATCGGTGAGTCATTGGGCGCCAGCGTCCTGCGCATCTGCGGCGGAATCTTTACCAAGATTGCCGATATCGGCTCCGATCTGATGAAGATTGTATTCAAGCTTCCCGAGGACGACCCCAAGAATCCGGGAGTGATTGCCGACTGCACCGGCGACAACGCCGGCGACTCAGTCGGACCCACCGCGGACGGATTTGAAACCTACGGCGTAACCGGCGTGGCCTTGATTGCCTTCCTTGCCCTTGCGTTGGCGGCCAGCCCGGTTATCTGCGCGACGCTCATCATTTGGCTGTTCGTCATGCGCGTGCTGATGATTGTGACTTCTCTTGTTTCGTACTTCGTGAACGAAGTCATCAGCAAGGCCATGTTCAGCGGCAAGAAAGATTTTGACTTTGAAGCGCCGCTGACCCATCTCGTTTGGATCACCTCGGCAATTTCCATTGTCATCACTTTTATCGCCAGCAAAGTGTTGCTGGGCGACTTCAAAACCGCCGCCGGCGTGGCGCAACCCAATCTATGGTGGGTGCTCTCGGTCATCATCAGTTGCGGCACGGTGGCGGGTGCGCTGATCCCGGAATTCACGAAGATATTCGTGAGCACCAGTTCCCGCCACGTCCGGGAAGTTACCAATTGCTCCAAACACGGAGGCGCCTCTCTGAATATTCTCTCCGGCTTTGTGGCCGGCAATTTTTCGGCATTCTGGATGGGATTGGTCATCATGTTGCTGATGTCCGTCTCCTACTACTTCTCGCTGAATCCGGCCCTGCTTTCCATCATGCCGGAGAAGTTCGTTTTTGCCGCGCCGATCTTCGCGTTCGGCCTGGTGGCTTTCGGTTTTCTCGGCATGGGCCCGGTCACCATCGCGGTGGACAGCTACGGACCGGTTACGGACAATGCCCAATCGGTCTATGAGTTGAGCCAAATTGAAGGCCGGAAGGGAATCGCGGAAGACATTGAGAAGAACTTTGGATTCAAACCGGACTTTGAAAATGCGAAGTACCTGCTTGAAAAGGCCGACGGCGCGGGCAACACATTCAAGGCCACGGCCAAGCCGGTATTGATCGGCACGGCGGTCGTCGGCGCGACGACGATGGTGTTCGGCATCATCATGCTGTTGCAGCACATGTATGAACTCCAGTTGGCTTCGGGAGTTTCAGGCATATTCAAACCCGTCATTGATGCCTTAAGCATCGTGCAACCGGAAATCATCCTCGGCCTCATCATGGGCGGCGCGGTGATTTATTGGTTCACCGGCGCATCCTGTCAGGCGGTTGTGACCGGTGCGTATCGTGCGGTGGTGTATATTAAGGAGCACATAAAGCTTGATGCTTCCACCGCGTCGGAGAAGGACAGCAAGGAAGTTGTCCGGATCTGCACCGTCTACGCACAGAAGGGCATGTGGAATATCTTTATCGTGGTGTTCTGCTTCGCGCTGGCATTGCCTTTCTTTAATCCGTACTTTTTTATCGGCTATCTGATCGGCATTGCGTTCTTCGGTTTGTTCCAGGCCATTTTCATGGCCAACGCGGGTGGCGCATGGGATAATGCCAAGAAAATCGTGGAAGTGGACCTCTGTCAAAAAGGCACCGATCTTCACGCCGCTACAGTTGTCGGCGACACCGTCGGCGATCCCTTCAAGGATACTTCCTCGGTTGCCATGAACCCGGTCATTAAATTCACCACGCTCTTCGGTTTGCTGGCGGTGGAAATAGCCGTTACTATGCAGTCAACAGCGTTGAAAACGGTAATCGGCGTTGTCTTTGCATTGGTGGCTCTGGTTTTTGTCTATCGTTCGTTCTATAGCATGCGTATTCCGGAAGAGGCTGGGCAGTAGCTTGACCCCATTCGAAAAGGTTTTCGAATGGGAAATCCGAAATTCTAATATCGAAATCCGAAACAATATCGAATGAGCAAAATGCAAAATCTCAAACATTCAGCAAAGAATCGGAGAAATTCTGCGTTTGAATCATTTGAATTTAGAATTTGTTTCGAATTTCGTGCTTCGATATTCGGATTTGAGAGCTTACAACCTTTTCGAGTAAGCTCTATCTACCCGGGCGTGGCACGGTGAGACTTATCTTTCTCGGTACAGGCACTTCAATCGGCGTCCCCGCCATTGGGTGCGACTGCCCGGTGTGCGTTTCCGCCGATCCGCTCAATAAGCGGCGGCGGGCCAGCCTTTATGTTGAAACGGCCGGTCTTCAGATTATTATTGATACTCCGCCAGATTTTCGCGAACAGGTCTTGGCGTTCAAAATAAAGCGCCTTGACGCCGTGCTTTATACTCACGCGCATGTTGACCATATTCTCGGTTTTGACGACATCCGCCGTTTTAATCAGGTCCAGAAGGAATCAATTCCTATCTATGGCTCTTCGGAAACATTGGCGGATATCTCGCGTATATTTCCATACATCCATCAGCCGGAAAAGCCGGGCATTTCCTATCCGCGCGTGCTCTTCAATATTGTGACGGAGCCATTTCAGATTGGAGGTCTTAATATCATGCCGATTCCGGTGCGGCATGCGGATATTCCCACTTATGGCTATCGCCTTGAGGCGGAAGGGCGTGCTTTTGCCTATATTCCAGATTGCCAGGAGCTTGATGAAAAAGCGGTTGCCCGTTTGCAGAAACTCGATCTCATTATCCTTGACACGCTTCGCCGCCGTTCGCATCCGACTCATTTCAGTCTTTCCCAAAGCCTGGCCATGTTAAAAAAAATCAATGCCCGGGAATCTTATTTGACGCACATCTGCCATGAACTTGACCACCGGCAAACAAACACGGAACTTCCTTCTGGAATAAGCCTTGCCCATGATGGCCTCGTGTTAAATTTGTGTATAGGAATTTCAAAAAGGTAGGCGAGGCATCCCCTTGTCCGCCATAGCGCCTTGCGCGACGGCGGATGCCGAGCCGTCCGATGAAGAGCGGCTCACCCGGAGGGTTCGCCCTACCGGTCGGAAGCGGAAAGAGTTGCCCGTCGGCTGACGGGCCTAATTAAATGACGATAATTTTTTCTGATATTGACCTGCGGGCAGGTTGCGGATAGTATTTTTTCAAATGCGTGCGACAATTTATATTTTCTATATTATCGGGTTAATTTTTATAATCAGCTCGGCCGTTCCGGGGCGGGCGGAGGAGACCGGCAATGATTCAAAACGGGTCAAGCATGAACGGAGTTGGTGGACCAAGATGCATCCGAAAGGCGAGTCGCCGGAGACCCAGCTTGCGTATGCCGACAGCCTTAAAACTTCCGGCTCAATTAAACAGGCAATGAGGGAATATTGCGCGTTAGTCTATGCCTGGCCTGAGTCTCCCCAGGCGCCCGTGGCCCAGTTCAATTACGCGCAACTGCTTGAACAGCGTGGCAAGCCGGAAAAGGCCTTCGACGAATACCAGTTTTTGATTGAGACTTATCCCGGCTTTTTCCCTTTCCAGGATGTGCTTGAACGGCAGTATAACATTGCCGATAAAATGGCCGGGCGCCGCCGGCATTTTCTGTTGTTCAGGTTTGAAGCGCCGGAAGACGCCATCCCCTTGTTTGAAAAAATGATTCAAAATGGTTTGCAGTGGAAAAGATCGTCGGAATTGCAGTTCCGCATCGCGCGGATTTACGAAAAGACCGAGCAGTATGATTTGGCCATAGATGCCTATGCGCTCTATCATCAGCGTTACCCGATGGGGCCATTGGCGGAGCAGGCTTTCTTTGGCCAGGCAAAATGCTGTTATTTTTATGCCAAAATGAATCGTAATGCGGCCGATTTGCGTGAAAACGCCGCGGTTACGCTCAGGGGATTTCTTGATTGGTATCCCAGGAGCGATATGGCTCCTCAGGCGCGCCGCTATCTGGAGGAGCTTGAGATGGAATCGGTGGCGTTGCTTTATCAGCAGTCCCAGATATATTTAAATGCCACTCATTTTGCCGATGGTAAGGAAGAGGTTAAAAAATGCCTTGTGGGCGCAAAGATAAGTTTTCAGCGGCTGATTTACGAACACCCAAGTTCCCGCTGGGCTGACACGGCCAGGTCCAGAATCAGACAGATAGATGAACAATTGGAACAAATGAAGTGAAAAACAGTCCCTTATCAGCCTTTTTTTTCGTTTTCTTGGCAATATTCTTTCTTGCCGGATGCGTTGGGTACCGTCTTGGAAGCACACTCCCTCCGGATATTAAAACGGTCTATGTGCCCGTTTTTGCCAACAAATCCAGGGAGCCGCTTATTGAAAACGATGCCACGGCGGCGACAATCGCCGAACTGCAGACAGACGGAACTTTGAAAGTGGTCAACGCGGAAAATGCCGATGTTATTCTGGAATGCACCCTTACCGGAGTTTCTCTAAGTCCGTTGCGCTATAATCGCTCCGATGTTACCAAGCCGAATGAATACCGCCTGACGCTATCGGCATCATTCACTTTAAAACGTGTCCGTACCCAGGAAATATTGTGCGAGGCCAGCGTAATCGGCGAATCCACTTTTCCGTTTTATGGCAATCTGGTCAGCGCAAAACAGTCGGCTACGCCGCGCGCGGCCGAGGATTTGGCCAAGCGGATTGTGGAAAAAGCGATTGAAGCCTGGTGAGGAGGCCGTAATTGAATGATTTCTCACGGAGAAAGATGAGGAAAAGATTGTCTCTAGCGAGCTTTGAGAGCGGGTGAGACACCGTTCTGGATGGTCATGTCAAGAGCGCGATCTTGGCCGCCGCCCGGCGTTTACGCCGCACAGCCTTTTGCTTTTTTATCACGCCTTTTTTGGCGGCCTTGTCCAGCACCGAGCAGTATTGTCTGAAAGCCGCGCCGATTTTTTCCTTATCCTTGGCGGCAAGCAGTTCCAAAAAGCTGCGTCGGGCCGTGGTGATGGCCGAACGAATTGCAGTATTTCTGACACGCGCTTTTTCTGACGTGCGCACGCGTTTCATTGCGCTTTTGATATTGGGCATTCCTATGTTCTCCTTATTTTAATTGCCGGCGCTTTCGGTGGCGACAAAAACGTCGCCTCCAATCATCCTTTTTACCCCGCAAAAAAGTGAATGATAAAATGCGCAAAAACCAACTGTAAGTCAAGCATTCTTTATCATCTTTTAGATTGGAAATAATTCGGATTTTTGGCAAGAATACGTTTTAAATGTGGAAATTTTCCAGAGTGTTGATTGGATTATTCCTGCTGCCGTGCTGTGCAGCCGCTTCCCGCACTGTCTATTTCATGCTGGTAACGATGGATAATAAAGGCGATATGGTTGCTTCAACATTCTGGCTTGCGACCGGCACCGGGTTTTTATTGTGGATATTGGTGTTTGTTTTTTTGCCCGCCCCGGTCAAAAGCTACGTTCTGGCGCATGAGCTTACTCACGTCTTATGGGGACATTTTTTTGGGGCGACCGTCTTGGGGATGAGGGTTTCAAAGACCGGCGGCAATGTGAAGCTGTCGGAAAGCAATATGTTTGTTGCGCTTGCCCCGTATTTTTTCCCGCTTTATTCAATTCTCGTCATTTGCGCCTATTTTCTTCTCTCCGTTTTCTTTGATCTGCAAAAATACCATTTATTGTTCCTCGCGGCCGTGGGCTTTACGCTTGGTTTTCATTTATTCTTCACTGTTTCCGCCCTGGCGATAAAACAAACCGATATAGAGGATTACGGAAAAATATTTTCTTACGCGCTCATTTATTTTATGAACGCGCTCATTATCAGCCTGCTGATCGTTGCGGTTTCGCCCGTTTCCCTGGTTCAGTTTGCGGTCAGGCTGGCGGTTGATTTTGCGTATGTCCGGAATATTATCTGGATCTGCTTGTTGAGATTATATGGCTCAGCCTGTTCCTTCTGCTGATGCGCCTTATTCCCAGTTGAAGATGATGCCGAGATCGCGGGAGCGGTCCGCCAGCAGGTCCTGGTAGACCGCCGGGGCCTGGCGATAACTGACTTTACGGGTGGTCAGCCGGTCCAGATCCAGTTCCTGGCGCGCGGCCAGGTCAAAAAACATTTCCACATGCCGTTCCATCGTCCACGGGTTGTCCGCCTGCGGGAAAACCGGATGCGAGAAATTGTGGCAGCCAATGATGGTATAGCTTGGCCAGGCGCAGCTGTCCTGGAAGTCAAACACCACTTTTTCCCGCGGACTGCTCAACAGCAGCATCCGTCCTTTTTCACGCAGGCAAGGCAATTCTTTTTCCAGCAGGCTGGCGTTGCCGGTAACCTCAAAAACCACGTCGGCCATCCGTCCGTGATTATGTTGTTTGATGGTTGCCAGCACGTCCTGCTTCTTGGGGTTGACGCCGATCACCGCCTGGTCCTTGGGCAGAAGCGCAAGGCGTTGTTCCGAGACGTCAACGCCGAACACCGGCGCCGCGCCGCAGAGCCGGCAGAAGCGGAGGGCAAACTGGCCGAGCAGCCCCAGCCCGTAGACGACGGCGCATTCGCCCCATTGCACTTTGGAGGTGCGGATGCCGTTCATGACGATTTGGGGGATGGTAAAGAAAACGGCGTTGTCGTCGCTTACCGCCGCGGGAATTTCATAACACCCGCCGCGGCCTTTGGCTTTCAACTCTCCGGCGTTGGGACCGGTAGCGGCAACTTCCTGCAGGGGTGCGGTCACATAAGCCGCGTGCCGTCCATAAGAGGCCAACCGTCGGCCGATGACCGCCTTATCCACCCCGGGGCCAACGTCAACGGCTGTGCCGACGTTGTTGTAGCCGGGATAGTAAGGACAGTTGAAAAATTTTTCCCAGTTGGAATTGGGCGGGAACTCGCCACCGAAAGCGGTCATTTCCGTGCCGATACTGATCATGGTCCGGCTGCTTTTAAGCAGCACTTCGCCTGGTTTTGGCCGGGGAATCTCCAGTTCTTCAATGACTGCTTTTTTCGGCTCGGGGAAGACGACGGTCGGGTTTTTTTCCATAATTGCACCTCGCGTTGATTCTAACTGCCATGAGACCGAATGACGATCACAGCTTTGGTTAATTGATTCAAATGTTTCATGCTCAAGATAGTCTTGATTCAGGCGGTAGTCAAGTTTTTCCCTTTTCTTTTCCTCGCCGATTCGTTCCATAAACATCCAGAAATGTGTCGGAATCAGGATTTTGGGCTTGATAAGTTTTGCCAGTCGGCAGGCAGATTATTATTCCTTTGATTCAGTTATGAGACAAATCCAGACTGGCCAACGCCATCCCCGCGGTGATCAATAAAAGACCAATCCATTGGGAAACCATGAGACGGCTTTCAAATACCCAGCTTAAAACGAATTGCGAAAACAAAAATGCTCCGCCCGCGCCCAGCGCCAAGGCCAGGTTGGGATTCATGCGCGCATAGAGTTTCATCAATAGTAATATGCTGGAAGCGCCGAATACATTTCCGGCGGCAAATCCGAGCCACCATCTGATTGAAGTCCCCCCGCTTCCATACTTAAAAATAACTTGAGCCAATACTTGCATGATCCAAAATATCAGAAGCAATAAGACGGCCGCAAACGATTCAAATGTAAATATCTTCGTTATTATCATAAATTTGAATAATCGTTTATCCAAAAAGGCAACAAATTACTTTTGCTACTGTCTTCGGACCCACCCCCCGCTTTGCGTACCCCTCCTGCGGATGGGATCATAACCTTTTGTTCTTTAATCACGCCTTAAAGCGTGAATAACTTCTTCAGTTCCCCTCCTGTGGAGGGGTGGTCCGCCAGGGCGGACAGGGGTGGGTTCCGTACCGACTTTTTACAACTGACTCCATTGTATCCATGTTATTGTAATTCATTCTCATCCGCCCATAATCAAGCAGGCCGGCAATTTCTCTTCGGCCGTCAAGAGAATGAGCTTGGAAGTCAATGCATTATCCAATTCTATTTCCATGCCTTCCTGCATGAGTGTAAAACCGTTTTTCTCGGCGAAAAAACTGCCCGGTTCAAACCGAAGCCGGTAATTAAACGCGGGATTCAAACCGCGGAACTTCAACCGGTAAATGTTTTCTCCGGCATTGACCAGCCGGAAAACCGCCGCAACCGCCCGTCGTTGGTCGTGGGATACGTATTCCAATGCGCACCAGCCCCTGCCATCCCCGCCCGGAATCACCGGCGTGTGATGATAAACCTTTGCCTGTCGGTGGAATGGTCGGATGAATTCTTTGTAAATGCCGACATATTTTTTTACGCAATCCATGAGCGCTGGATTGGCTTCGGCCAGGGCCGGCGTCAGGCCGGATAAGGCCGGATGGCCCAAAATGGCAACCTGCATCTGCGTTTCCATATTTCCGCGTTCGCTACCCATGCCCATGCCAAACATTCGGTTCACATACTCCGGAGGCAGGGACATGCTCATGCCGTTCAGGATGCGTACGGTGCGCGGCATCTTCATCCAGTCGGACACCCACGTTGTCGTGAAACGGCTCACCATCGCCGCGTCCGTGCGGCCGCCGCCACCAGAACAGTTTTCCAACAGAAGGTCGGGGAAACGGACGGAAAGCCTGTCAAAAATACTGTGAATGGCTTCCATGTGGCGCCAGAGGGTGTTTTCATAATGTCCGTCAATTAAGTTAAATCCACCCTCCATGGCGTTTATATTGTAATCCAGACGGAATAAATCCAGTTTGTATCGTTCAACAAGCCGAATCACTTCGGATTCAATATAATCCCTGACCGCCGGCTTGCTCAAATCCAATATCCGTTCCACGGATTTGCCATAGCGCGTGATGAACCAATCCGGATGTTCGGCGGCAATTTTCGATTTTTTACCTGCGCTCTCAACCTCGGCCCAGAGTCCGCATTTCAACCCTTTCTTGCGCGCGTAATCAAAGACCGGAAAAAGATCATTGGGAAGGCGGTCGCCAGCCTGCCAGTTGCCGGTCGTCTCTGCCCATGACGTCTCCTTGTTGCCGTACCAGCCGGCATCCACGATAAACAATTCCGCCCCTGCTTCCGCGGCAATATCTATTTCCCGTAGAAGTCCTTCTTCGCTTATTTCGTGCTCCATGTAACCCCAGTGATTGTAAATGACCGGCTGAGGAGTTTTGGTCCATTTCTTCAGCACAAAAGTCCGCAAATACGCATGGAGAGATTGGATCGCGGAATCAAAACTTTCATGGTTTAATCCGAAATGAACTTCGGGCGCGACGATCGTTTCTCCGGGCGCTATGAGCCGCATTGGAGACGGAGCGACGGGCATCATGGAAAATCCAAGTCTTATGCCACCTTCATAATGAGTGCGAAAACTCATGCGCCAGTTGGCCGACCAGCCCAATTGACACACAAAATATCCACCGTACACGTTGTTTCGGAGAACCGCAAACGGACTGTTGTGTCCGCTCCGGCCATGCGTAGATCCGACCGAGACTTCCGTATTGACGGGCAATTCCAGCCATTCAAAATTGCCTTCGTTACTCCAGGAAACATCCCCGAAATATCCGGCCGAATAAGGCAGAATTCTCCGATCATTCAGGTTATCTTCCAGATTGTCTTTCATCGGCCAGAGAATACCGCATAAAGGCGTAATGGATGTCAGTCCCAGGGAAACGTCCTTGGAGGTATTGACGATTTCAAGACGCCTTCTGAAAAAACCGCTACCGCAGGCGCTGGTAATAATTTTTAAAACCAGGGGCTTGATGCTGTGCTTCAGGGTAAGTGTTCCCTGGACCGCGCCGTTTGCGATTTGTACGGATTCAAACCCGGCAAATTCCCATCCGAAATAAAGCGAGTCGCCGTCAATCACCAGATCAAAGGACGGCTGACATATTTGCTCGTCCCGTTCATAAATTGGGATGCCGTTGTCCTGATAAGCCGCGCATAAAAGCCGTCCGTCCACAAACCGTTCGGTGTAAATCGCGAAATCCGATCCATAACGCCAGCCCGGTTTTTCTCCGGGCAGGGATGTGATGTAATTATTCGCTTTGACCGGCCCATGGGCGCTGCCGGAAACCGCTTTTTGATTCTTAGACTTATTTTTGACTGGCTTTACGCTCATTTTTCTCCTTTTATGTTTAAATAATCGTTTATTCACCGCGATAAAATATTCTCTTCATCTGTTTCAAATACTGCCGGCGCACAATGCGTCCGGGTTACGCACGTCCACCGTGCTCCGTAAAATCAATTCCGGCGTGATCAAAATTTCGGAAGATTTGGGCATCCGGCCCAGTTCAAGGTAATCATAGATAATTCCGGCGGCCAGCCGTCCCTGGAGCGGTTGATTCTGATTGATACTGCAATGGATTGCCCCCCTCTGAAGTCCTTGCAAAACATCGTCGGAGACGCCGGTTGCCACCACCTTGACCTTGCCCGCCAATCCTGACTCAACCAGATACTTGATGATTCCGGACGCATTTTCAGTTCCAATATAAATACCGGCAATATCCGGGTGTTTGTCAAACACGTGTTTTTCAAACACTTCGCGCGCAACCGGAAATCCTTTTGTGGGATCATCGTATGTTTCGCCAATCCCGGCCAATTTTATCCGGGATTGAGTAATCCAGTTCTGAAATCCTTCTATTTTCAAATCGTGATCAAGCACGCCTTTCCGGCCTATAAAAACCGCAACGGAACGGTCCGGTACCATCCAATCAAGCGTTTCAGCCGCCATGCGTCCGCACCGGCGGCAATCATGCCATACGGAGCAAATCTGTGGTCCTCCCGGAATATCGCTTCCGAGCAAAATAAATGGAAGCTTTGCCTTATTTAGAATCTGCCAGGCCTTATTCAGACATTCAGGTGTGTAATCGGATAGACAGAGAATCAGTCCGGAAACTTTATTGGCGGCCAAATCCTTGATGGTGTTTAAGAAAGAATTATCATCACCCAATGGAAGCGGGCGCAATAGGGTATTGACCCGATGATCGCGGAGCCGTTCCAGGCTTTCTCTGGCGCCGCGAATGAGCAACCCGGTATGACTTGGCCAGACGTCCGGATACACAAAACCGATTGAAAGGACCGGGCGGGCAAGCGCCTTGGCCAGCGTATTGGGCCGGTATCCGAAACGTACGGCTGATTTTATCACCAATTCCCGTGTTTCCGGGCTGATGCGCGGCTTATTGTTCAAGGCCTTGTTGATCGTGCAGACCGAAAATCCGATTTCATCGGCCAATTTTTTTATCGTGATGCGCGGTTGTGAAAACACGTAAAAACTCCAATGAATAATCGTTTATCCATAACATATTCAATCCGCTGGATATTGTCAATAATTATGTTGGGGAAAAATTACAGGTTCCCGCGTCGTCCCGAGTGCTAGCGTCTCGGGACAAGTGGTCGCTTGCCCTAAGGGGCGACGCGAAAATCAAGCTTTGGCATGCTTTGCCAAAGTTGGTCAATATCATAATAGGCCCGGACGTCTTTTTTGAAGAAGTGAATTATAAAGTCAATATAGTCTGCCACTATCCAGCCGCTTTCCTGATTCCCGGACATGCGCCAGCAGTTTACGCCTTGGGCCTTCATGACAAGCCGGGTATCATTGAAAAGCGCCTTGATATGGGGGGTGTTGAGTCCCGAACAGACAAGGTAAAAATCGGTAATACTGGAAACAGCGCTGACGTTATAGGCGACAATATCAACGCCCTTTTTATCGGAAATTGCCGTCGCCGCCATGCGGACGAGATCTAGTGTTGTTGGATTCATTCTATTCCGGATATGGGGTGAATATTCATGTTTTATAAAGATTATGTTCGGCAATATAGATTTCCACGAAGCTGGGAACCAAATAACGGATACTCATCCCTTCGGCCGCGCGATGACGTATGTCGGAGGCCGAAATGTCAATTTGATGAACGGCAACGACGTTCTTAATGAGATCCTGGCCCAAACCAATTTCAAGTTTTAATGCCTTTCCGGAGGCCTTTTTGGGGTCAAAGCGCGGACGGACGAAGGTAACAAACCGGCAAAGCCGCAAAAGCTCGTCAATGTCTTTCCATTGATGCAGTTCCATGAGACTATCCGATCCGATGATAAAAAAAAGGTCATGCCGGGGATACAGTTTCCGGAGATAGCGGACGGTATCAATTGAATAATTTGTTCCGCCCCTGCGGATTTCAACATCGCAGATTTCAAAATCAGGATTGTCTTCAATTGCATTTTCAAGCATTGCGGCCCGGTGAGCGGCCGGAGCGAGCTGGGATGCATCTTTGTGTGGTGGAAGATCGCATGGCACAAAAAGCACCTTGGAAAGATCAAAGACCTCGAGGGCGTCCTGGGCCATTACCAGATGGCCAAGATGCACCGGATTAAAAGTTCCCCCTAAAATTCCAATACGTGATTTCATTTTTATGCTTGTTTAAAGTAAAACAATAACTGTTTTGGTGGCGGCAAACAAGAGTGAATTCAATCCGATGAGGGGCATTCTTTTCCCTGCATATTCTTCAGTTGTCCGGCGCACCATAGGGCCTGTAAAGAAATTAAATGAATCATTATTCATTTAATTTCTTTACAGGCCCATAATGTCTGGCGCGCAATGCCCATCAGGATCCGGACATCGTCTTCCGTCAGTTTGCCACGTGAAAAAATACGGCGCACCCCAAGCATCATGTGATGGGCCTTGTCCGGCTCCATGAATCCGATTTGCAGAAGCGCTTCTTCCCACATCTTGAACATATGTTCCTTTGTGCGCGTATCGGCCGGGGGGGATTTCTCGCCGATCGGCTCAAATATGCCGGTGGCCGTAAAAAGTTCATAAGCGCAGACCATGACGGCATGCGAGATATTCAAAGAACGATATTCATTTGTGGAGGGGATTTGAATGAGCCGGTTGCATAAAGCCAGTTCAATGTTGTTCAAGCCGTTGTCTTCCGGACCGAAAACCAGCGCCGCTTTGCCGTTACCGGCCGCATCCAATATGAGTGGCGCAGATTCGCGCGGAGTGGTTGCGTGCTGACGATATAAACCGAGCCGGGCAGTGGCGCCGGCTACCAAAACGCAATCGGCCAGCGCTTCGTCAAGTGTGGCGGTTTCACGGCGGTTGGCAAGAATTTCCTGGGCCGCACAGGCCATTTTTTGAGCATCCTCCCAGTTGATGTTTTCAGCGGCAACCAGCGCCAAATCGGACAGTCCCATATTGGCCATGGCCCGGCAAACCGAACCGATATTGCCGCCATATATCGGCCGGCAAAGGACAATGCGGATATTTTTCAGGGAGCGCGCGAAACGGTCTTCAGGTTCGTTTTGGGATTGCGTTTCTGCGGTCTGTTCAAATCCTCTTTTCATTTAATCAATCGTAAAACCTGTTTAAATTCGGCGCAGGCCGAAGTTTCCAGCAGTTCAAAAACGGCGCTTTCCACGCTCGTGATTTCAACGCCCCTAGATCTCATCCGGTTCAAACCGATTTCCTTATTGGCGTTCGTTCGTGATCCGACGGCGTCTCTGGCGACTTGGACATCATAGCCTTTTTGAAGGAGATCGGCGGCGGTTTGAAAAACACAGACATGCGTTTCAATACCGGCTATTATGATTTGCTTTCGGGCGGTTGATTCAATTGCCTCCAGGAATAGCGGCTCACGGCAGCAACTGAATGTTATTTTGCTGATTTTGGGGCATTTTCCCAGGGCCGGCGATAAAGCGGGGGCCGTTGGGCCGATGCCTTCCGGATATTGTTCCGTAACGAGGACCGGCAGATTGAGAATTTTACAGCATTGTATCAGAATGATGGTACTATTGGTCAGGTTTACCGAATCCTCAATTTGCGGCAAAAGGCGTTCCTGCATATCAATAACAAGCAACAATGCGTTCTTTCGTGAAAACATAAGCGCTTCCTTTCCTTTTAATTGCAGGACAGTATGGAAAATGGGCAAAAACAATGCAAACCATATTTTATCGTATTTTAATCTGATATCTAGTTCTTGACGACAACGACTCAAAACAAATATTATACGTTCATGACTATTAATTGGATAAAAAGATTAGTAAGTCCCCAGTTGATTATTATCTGCTCGGTGGCCATGCCGATCATTATTGGTACCGCCCTGTTAATGTTGCCTTACGCAAGCAAGGCGGGACAATGGACGGATGCTTTAACCGCGCTTTTCATGGCCACAAGCTCAGTGTGCGTAACAGGGCATGCGCTTGTTGACCCCGGTTCTTATTTTTCTTATTTCGGACAGGGAGTCATGTTGGTTCTTGTTCAGATTGGGGGTTTGGGGTTTATGACAATGGCCATGGCTTTCTTGATTATTGCCGGCCGCCGTCTCAGTTTGCGGAATGAAACGGCCATTACCTTTTCAATGGGCATGAGAGATGCGCATCAAATTAAACGTTTTTTACTGAGGACGATTGTGCTGTCGCTTGTTCTTGAGCTTGTCGGGGCCATTATCCTTGCATTGCGTCTGATGGCTGAGCGCGGTTTCCCGGCGGCGAAGGCGTTTTATCACGGCGTCTTTCATTCCGTTTGTGCTTTTTGCAACGCGGGCTTCAGCCTTTATCCTGAAAATTTGATTGGATTAAGAAATGATAAAATATTTTTACTTACAATAATTTTTCTGATCGTGCTGGGTGGAATTGGTTTTTTGGTATTGAGCGAGTTTTATTACGAATGGCGCGCTCTGCGGAAAAAACACATGATACTGTCGCTTCACAGCCGGATGGTTGTAGCGGGCACCATTTTCCTGATTGTTGCCGGCTGGATCGGGTTCGCAGTTTTAGAATGGGGAAACACTCTGGCGTCGCTGGCATTCTCCGACAAATTAGTCTGTGCCCTGTTTCAATCGGTTACTGCGCGGACAGCGGGCTTCAATGTTGTTGATATGGCACAAACACATTCGGGCACAAGATTTATGACGTTGGTGCTGATGTTTATTGGTGGTTCCCCGGGCTCAACCGCCGGTGGAATTAAAACAACCACAACTATTGTGCTCATTTTTGCCGTGCTTGCCATGATCCGCAATCGGCGTAATATCGTGATTCTCGGCCGGACTGTTTCGGCGAGCGTAACCAGCGCGGCGCTATCAGTTTTCCTTGTCAGTCTTTTGATTGTGGCTGGTCTTTTCGGGTCGCTGTTGTTAACCGAGCAGAGCAACCTGATGACGGTAAGATTTACTTTTGACTGCCTGTTGTTTGACGCTGTGTCGGCTTTTGGCACGGTTGGACTCTCGGCCGGCACGGTGCCTTTGCTGTCGGCGTCCGGAAAATTAATCATGATTCTGTTGATGTTTCTTGGCCGGGTGGGGCCTTTGACTTTGGCGTTATTTATCGGTATGAAAGAGCAAAGGGATTTGGTAAGGTATCCAAGTGAGGATGTTATTATAGGTTAGCCCGATATTCACGAGCTGATTTTTCGCTTGTAAAATATTCGCTTTGACTGTTAAATATTACAGTCAAAGTTTCGGCGCGGCGTGTTTAACACGCCTTGCTCAAGATTAATCCTTTGACGCGCCGAAAGGATAATCCTGAGCAAGCAGGCGTTTTGGCAGGCGCGTCGAAGGATTAGGGGGCATATATGAAAAGAGTTGGTATTGTTGGCGCGGGCAGATTTGGGGCTAGTTTGTGCCAGTCGCTGGTTGAACGCGGAGTGGAGGTTCTTGTTATAGATCGGCAGCGTGACGTGGTGGATCGCATGGCCGGTATTGTGGCTAAAGCCATGGAAGGCGATGCCACGGAGGAGGGCACCCTTGACGCCGCCGGATTCCGGGATTGCGATATTGCGGTGGTTGCCGTGGGTTCCGATATGGAAAGCAGCGTTCTGACCGCTCTTATCCTCAAGGAAATGAAAATTGCCTGCGTGATTGCAAAAGCGGCCAGTGACGTTCATGGAAAAGTCCTGCAGAAGGTCGGGGCTGATCGCGTTGTTTATCCGGACCGCGAGGTGGCGGCCCGCCTTGCCCGCTCGCTTGTTTCACCCTCTGTCCTGGACTATGTTGAAGTGGCGGAAGGGATCAGTGTTCTTGAAATCGCCGCTCCCATGGAATTTGTGGGCAAAACACTGGGTGAACTGCAGATAAGAAAAAAATATGGCGTTACCGTGCTTGTTCTTCGGCGTGCTCAACAGGATGAAGGTAAAGAGGAAACAATTGTAAGTCCGGACGCGGATGACACCGTTGAATTGGGAGATACCATCGTTATTTTCGGCCTGGATGAAAAACTGCGCCGGCTGGAACAGGAAATCAGATAGATATTTTTTTTCTCCGGAATATGGGCATGAAAACAATGCGACAATTGGCGTCATTAATTTCAACACTGGCGTGCGGACTTGCCTTGTGTTTTTCAGGGTGTGACAACGACCGCTTTGATCATACGCCTCCCGCGGGGCAGGGGACCATGATTGTTGATAATATCACCGCGGATGATCTCCTTGTCTATGTTAATGGCCGGTCAGTGTTTACCGTCAACGATTATGACCATGAGCTTGTGGATCTTAATCCGGGGCTTTATCGGGTTGTCATTGACGAAAAACACGGATTCCATTCTTATTACGGCGACTTGGATATTCTTGAGGGACAACTCACGGTTATTGAAGTAAAGGGTTACTATTCAGCCGACGATTATGATGTGCGCATCTACTTTGACTGAAATTTCCGGTTAATCCGCCTTCGCCCGCCCGCCCGCCTGCAACGCTACCTGCCCACAGCGCTACACGCAGTGTTGCGGGCGGGTGCGTAGCATTGCGGGCAGGTTGCAGCGGGGAGATTCATTTTATCGTTGTCCTCGTCGCCTTAAGCAGTGTGTCCCAAAGATCTTCAGGTGTTTCTGATTTCATCAGCTTTTCGCGCAACTCCTTCTTTAAAAAAGACTGCGTCAGACCGGCAAGCAATCTCAGGTAGAAAACACTGGCCGCGGTCGGAATAACAATAAAAAATATTATATGGCTTAGTGTTCGGTCCGCCGAATCAAATTTAATGCCTTTGCGGCTGATACCGAGCGCCAGGGTCAATCCGCCGCCCTCGACACCGCGCACATGCGGGAACGCCAGTCCGTTATCCACGGCAGTGTGCATGATGGCTTCGCGTTTCAACGCCTCATCCAGCAGCTTTGCGCCGTTGTCAACAAAGCCTTCCTCAACCATTCTTCCGGCCAGTTCGGCGATAACATTGTCGCGTTCCGTTGCCTTTAAAGTTGGAATCATCAGTTCCTGGGAGGAAAAACGCGCAATGCCCGTGCGGCGCGGCGCGAAACGTCCGCCCATTTTCTTGCTGACCCGGCGGGGAAGAAAATTCTGATAATAAAGAATTCTCGCGCAATTGGGGCATTGTTGCAGTTTTTCCCCGCTCCGTACGGCATGCACAAGGCTGACCGGCAAAATAAGTCCGCAGCCTGTGCAGACGTTGTTTGAAACCGGCACGATTATAAGCAGGTCTTTCTTTTCAATTTTCTGAAATAGCTGACTGGTTTCAGGCGGTAAATTGGCGCGCAGAGATTGGATGGCCAAGTCAAGCTGGGACAGGCGGCTGGAGGACATAATGGCCTCCTGTTCCGAGCGGATCAGAAGGAGATCCTGAAGTTGAACGAGCATATTGATGACGGGATGCATGTTTGCATGGCCCGCATTTTTTGTATCAATCATTGTGTTTTATCCCCATGTTTTTTTTTGATTAATCTGGTGGCGACGCGGGGAGTCGAACCCCGGACCTAAGGCTTATGAGTCCTCCGCTCTGCCAACTGAGCTACATCGCCAAAACAAATATTTATAATATTTTAATGCCGCAAATTGTCAAGGAATCTGAAAAAAAAGTTTTGGCAATTCAATTGTATTTCTTTCAGAGACTCTTGCCGCAAAGCGACTTGGCGATTGCTGGCCCGCGTTGTTTTAATGTTCGATGTAAAAGAAAAAAAATCAAAAATCTTCGGTTTTCATGAAATCGCTTGTTACCATGGCATATGCATTGTGATTATGAATGCTTTCCATGCTTTCGCTTTCAACTTTAAACCAGCAGATCCGCTTGTCCTTTTTCAGTTTCCTGGCCACCGCGCGGGAAATATCCTCGGTAAACCGCGGGCGGCGATAGGCGCGCTCGGTGACATATTTTTCATCTTCTCTCTTTAACAGGGAGTATAAGCTGGCGCTTGCTTCCGATTCGGCCAGTGTGATCAGTTCCTCAATCCACACCAGTTCGTGACTGCGGATTTGAATCGTCAGCCGGGCGCGCTGATTATGGGCATTGCGCTCGCTGATTTCTTTGGAGCATGGACAAAGAGTTGAGATAGGCGCTTTAATTTCAACAATCAGGTCAAATTTGGGACGACGAGTACGGTTGCTGTATCGGGCAAGGAAGGCGCAATCGTAGTTCATCAGCGATTTCGCGCCGGAAACCGGCGCGCGTTTTTCAATGAAATAAGGGAAACGAATTTCAAGGTTGGCGGTTGTAGAAGCAAAGCGTTTGATCATCATCTGCAGGATTGAGCTGATATTATGCAACGATATATTGCCGCGCGATTCATTCAGGATTTCAACAAAGCGGGACATGTGCGTGCCCTTGAAATGATGCGGCAAGTCAACATACATGCTTACTTCCGCCACGGTATGCTGAAACTTATTTTCACGGTCAAGAACGGAAATCGGATATTTCAGATCCTTTATGCCGGCCTTTTGAATCGGCACCTTTCGGTAGTCACGGCGGCTTTGAACGTCTTTGAGCATGTTTCTTGTTAGCACAAAGGTGCCTTTGGCGGCAAGCATATTTTTTTAGGCCTACGGGACTCTAAGATGTTGAAACATAAAAATTGACTTAAAATTGACCGTTCGGTACATTTTTCTCATGCCACAAATGTAAGAGAATAATAAAAGGGCTATACCTCGGATTAATTCCCGTCTTAACGTAACCGGAGGTTACCCTTGAATTTAACCAAATCTAATAAGAAACGGGGGTCTGACATGCAAGGATTAGTTCGTTTCAATTTCCTGTTAATTACGGCTTTATTTCTGGGAAGCACGGCCATTTACGCTCAAAACTCCGCGCCCGGAACGGAAAAGGAAATTTTACCTAATGCGTTTTTCAAGGAATCACCGACCGGCAGTTTTCCCGTCTCATGGCTCAGCCAGTACAATGAAAAGGCGGGTTACCGGCTGATAAAGGACCCGACCTTCAAGGAAAACTTCAATGTCCTTGAAATAAAAAATCCTGAAGCCGAAAAAGGAGCATTCATAAGGACAATAGATTTTCCGCTGCCCCAAAAGGGGAAGGTTATAGCCTCGGTCTGGGCAAAGGGCAGCGGTTTGCTCACTCTATTCTTGATCAGAAGCGACTGGAAGGGGGAAAACCTGAATAAGACATTTCCGATAGGGAATGAATGGAGAAAGTACAGTTTCGAAGTTGAAATACCGGAGCATCAAGAATCGCAGAAATATTTCTTCCGAGCGGACTTTGCCAAGGGCGACCATTATTTTGCCGCTCCGTCGTTAATGCTGAAAGGAGTAGCTGCCACCAGCCAGGATGCCTTCGCCGAGCGGTATGTCGGGGTGCCTTGCGGGAATTCCGTCATGAACCCGGATTTTGAAATGGGATGGCAGGGATGGCGGCCCAGATATTTCAGTCCCAATACCGCTGAAGGCGCCATAGCGCAGATGAAAAGGCCGTTGCCTGAAATAAGATCGGCGGAAGGCTTTGAAGGCGGCAACGGCCTTTTTATGCCCAGGGGCAACATAGTTGAGTCTTTGTGCATGCCGGTGAATCGCGGCAATGAATACACCGTGTCCGCCTATCTCAAAGGCAACGGAAAGGGAAAAACATCTTTTCATGTATTGGACATGAAATGGAACGGATACCATAAAATATTTGAAATAACCGAGGAATGGAAAAGATATTCATTTACGTTCAAATGGGAAAAGCCCTGTTACTTGAGTGAAGCTTATTTACGTTTTGACGCGCCGACGAATTGTGACATGTGGGTGGACAAAGTGCAGTTGAATGAAGGCCCGTTGGCAGAATACAGCCGGCCCCCGGTCATGGTCGGGGTTTTGTCCAAAAGCAATGTGCTCAACCTTGATGAAAAGCCGGATATAACCCTTAAAGCCGACCCTTCCGCTTCATTCCAAGAGTCCTATTCAGTGAAGGTGGTGCTGAAAGATGAAAAAGACAATACAATACTTGAAAACGATTTTGATTTTCCGGCAAACAGGACGTCCACGCAAAAGCTGGGCCTGCCGACAAACAAATACGGGCTCTATCGGCTTTACCTGAAGGCAATTGACAAAGACAACAAAATCCTGGGGCTGGCAATAGGCAGGTATGCGGTTGTCTGCGATTTGCCTGAAGATTTCCAGAAATATTTTTCATTGAAAACAAACGTGAGTCCTCAGGGCCACCCTCTTGAATACTGCAAAAGAGAGCTTTCGGTATGGACAAGAATGGGGCTTGGCGGCTTCATCCTCGAAGTTTCCGATTCATATTCATACAAAAATCCTGAACTGGTAGACCTTATTAAAGAACAGATAAGCTATTATAAAAGTCTTAAATGTGATGTTATCATGCGCGTTTGTGATACCACCGACATATACAAGGAAATGGCGTTTTTTGATTCCGAAAAGGGCATGGCCATGTGGAAGGAATACATAAAAGGGATTGTGGAAACATACCAGGATTCCGTCCGGGCTTATGCTTATCTTGGGGAAGTAAACATATACTCTGTCAGACAGGCAGACATAAACAAGTTCAAGGATATAAAAGTGCCGCCATTAGGAACACGGCTCATGCCCCCGGACAAAGCGTTCAGATACTTCAAGGCCGCCTCTGAAATTACAAAAGGCATAGACAAATCCATAAAAGTAGTCGGCCCGTCAATAAACGGAGAAGACCTTAATTATGTAAAATCATTCATGGAATGCGGGGCCGGAAAATACATGGATGTTTACGGAATGGACGCCTACCGCGCCGGGCCGGACGTTCCCGAGGCCTACGGCGACTACCTGAAGCTCAAAAATATTCTTAAGGCGAACGGTTTTAACGGGTCTGCCATAAATCTGGAACAATATCTTGGAATAACAGTCCAAGGCTTCCCCGGCGCCTCAGAAAGTGACCGGCATTATTATACTCCATGGAATGAAGAGTTTCATTATGCCGGGGTCATCGCCAGGAACTTTATTCAACATGCGGCGGCTGGAATAGAATGGTCAGCCTATTATGCTGAAATGCAGATGTTCTCCCCATTCTGGCAGGAGGGAGGATTTCCTTTAATGTCAGGTCCGGCGCTTGCCGCCGCCGTTAAGATCCTGAACCAGGCGGGCGAAGGCGTCAAAATTACCGAGAATGACGACATAAAGGCATTTGTATTTCCTGATTCGCCCGGCGGCCCGGTAATGGTCATCTATTCCCCGTTAAAGGACATGAAAGCGACGATCAAGATTGACGGGTTGGAAAAAGCCTGGGACTTGATGGGCAATGAATTTGAAGGAAAAGCAAAATCAGCCTTGCCCTTAACCTGCTGTCCCGTCTACCTTAAATTCCCGGCCGGGATTACTCTTGAGAAAATAAAAGAACTTTATTCCATGGCCGACATCAGGGGGGCCGGGGAGCCGTTCAACATGAAAATCAACATTTCGGGAAACAATAAGATTGCGGTGACGTTGATAAACCGCATCAACAAGAAACTGGGCGGAAAAATAAAATTAACCGGGTTGCCGGAAGGCTGGAAAGCCGTTGAGAATGAGAAAACATTCCCCGCAATTCCTGCCGGGGGAAAACGGGTAGTTGAGCTTGAAATGGAGCAAATGCCGATAAAAAACATGGGGGCTTATCCGGTAAGCGTATTGGCCTCATCGGGGGAGCTTTTCACGGGCCGGGAACAGGTTCTCTCCCCGATATTTTCCGGGTACCTGCCTGATTTCAAGTGTGATGGTGATTTTGGGAAATGGGAAAATGCCGAATGGACGGAAATTTCCGCTCCGACAAACCTTGTCTACGGGGGGGGGCAAGGCAAATACGACCCTGAACTAAAGGCTAAAATCGCCACGGCGTGGAACAAGGAAGGTTTTGCGGCCGCGCTGATCGTGAATGACAAGGATTTCACCCCGCCTTCGGCCGCCGAGGGATCAATGTATCTATTTGATTCCTTGCAGATATATTTCGACCAGTTGTCAGACGCAGTCCACGGCCAGAAATTCTACAATAACGACGACGTTGTCTACCAGGTCGGGCTGCTGAACGGGGATCCCGTCGCTTATCTGGAACAGGGGCCGGAAGGAAGATACCTCGGACAGGCAAATACTGTCCAGGGCATTGACCGGGATGTTAAAGTCAATATCAAATCCAGGGACAACAAAACATACTATGAAGTTTTCTTCCCCTGGCATACGCTGAAATACATGAAGCCCCGCGCCGGTGAAACAACGGGGTTTTCTATAATGATCCACGACAAGGACGGGAAAGATACTTGCGGGATTTCGCTTGACAAAGATTCTCCCTATAGGAACCCTTCCGTCTGGAAGAATTTGATCCTAAGAAATGATAAATGAGTCAGCAAAACTCAAGAAAGAA